>Ga0209811_10000362_pt1 | contig 20003 bp, 19 predicted proteins | sample Coa_R1_6_FD_187161 | JGI IMG/M metagenome (GOLD analysis project Ga0209811, IMG submission 187161) | Surface soil microbial communities from Centralia Pennsylvania, which are recovering from an underground coalmine fire. - Coalmine... | ecosystem: Environmental > Terrestrial > Soil >... | reverse complement strand
GAACTACCAGTAGGGGACGCCGCGAGTTCTTCGACACACCACCGCGTCGCGGGACCATTCAGGAACAGGCATGATCTCTGGAATCAGCGCGAAGGGCGACTGAGCAATTGTAAACAGACTCCAGTCGGGCTTGGGGCATAACGTCTTGCCTCCAAATCTCGTACAAAAGATTTCCAGTCGTTCCACTTCTGAAACTGCATCTCAACCGGAGGCTTTGGCGAAGGATTGTTGCAATGCCCGTGACCCTGGAGCGACCGAAAATCGTGCAGCCGCGCCCGTCCGAAAGACATTCGGCGCGGCGTTGGTGGCTGCTCGCGGCCCTGTTGCTGGGCGTCGTTCTTATCGGGGGAGCGATCTTCTTCAATCGCGACTGGCCGTTCACCCCGAAGAATGTCGTGAGCGAACTGGAGCAGGCGACCGACAGCAAGGTGACATTCGGCGCGTTCCATCGGAATTTTCTTCCTCATCCTGGATGCTATTTGGAATCGGTGACGCTCACCCGCGGCGACAAGCCGGGCGAGCAGGAAGTGATGAAGATCCGGCAGCTCACCATCAAGGGCAAATGGACGGGCCTGATTCAGAAACATATTGCTGTAATTCGCGCCGACGGCGTGGAGGCCTCGTTCCCTCCCATCGGAACCGGGCCGGGATGGAAGCCGACTGAGAGCGCGGTAGTTGTCGACAAGCTGATCGCCAATGGCGCGGAACTGCAGTTTGTGCGGCACAATTCAAAGGAGCCGCCCATCTTGTTTTCCATTCGGAAATTCACGGGCCATCACCTGGCGTCGCAGGAACCGATGAACTTTGAGGTGAGCCTGGCGAACCCACAGCCGCCCGGCGACATTGAAGCGAGCGGAACGTTCGGCCCGTGGAACAAGAAAATAGTCAGCGAGACTCCGGTGAAGGGGAATTACACCTTCCGTAATGCCGACCTGAGTTCTTTCGGCGGGATCGCGGGGATTCTCGCCTCCGACGGGGTTTTCGAGGGCAACCTCGACAGCATCGACATCAAGGGGCGAACGTCGACTCCGGACTTCTCGACTACTGACACGCCACACAAACTCGACCTGAGCAGCGAGTTCCACGCCGAAGTCGATGCCACGAACGGCGACGTGACGCTGGACCGTGTGCAGGCCAAGCTGGTGAAGACCGTGATCTTCACGCAGGGAAGCGTCGCATCCCACAAAGAGCAAGACGGCAAGCGGGCCGACTTGAACTTCAGCGTGCGCGACGGCCGGATCCAGGACTTGCTAATGATGTTCGTTTCCGACAAGCAGGCGCCGCTCAACGGGACCATCAGTCTTCGGGCGCAGACGCGCGTGCCGCCGGGGAAGGCGGCTTTCCTCAAGCGAGTCCAGCTCGAGGGAGACTTTGGCATCGAGTCGGCACGCTTCACGAGCGAGGAGACGCAAACCAGCGTGAACAAGCTTAGTACAGCCGGGCAGGGTCAGGGAGATCAGACGGACAATCCTGACCGAGTGCTCAGTGACTTGGAAGGTCACGTGGTGACGAAAGATGGGATCGCAACTTTTACCGGCCTTCGTTTTCGCGTGCCGGGCGCGCGGGCAAAGATGAATGGCACCTTCGACTTGATTACGCAGAAGGTCGACTTGAAAGGGATGCTCTATATGGATGCCAAGCTGCCCGAAGCGACCTCCGGGATCAAGTCATTCCTGCTGAAGGCGATCGATCCTTTCCTGAAGAAGAACCGACGCGGGGGTGCCAGAATTCCCGTGAGTATCACCGGGACTTATCAGAAGCCGGCTTACCACGCTGATCCAATCTAGATTCCGCGACGGCACTTCGTTTCATTGACGCGACTGTTGTTCATTGCCCCGGGCACTACCCACAGCTGAAACTCTGAGGAACGTTCGGGAAGGACCCGACTTTAGTCGGACCGAATGCTCGGGGATTCTCGGCGGCTTTAGCCGCTGAGGTTACTGTTGGGAACATCGCGCCCGCAAAAAGCTCACCCCAGGCGCTGAAGCGCCGTTCCTCGCCGCTCTGATGTGGCACGACTCAAGTCGTGCCCTTCCCGGTCGTGCCGTTCACAACTCGTGCCATTCCAAAAGCATCGTCTTGGCTTGCGCTCTCAATGTAAAACCTTCCGTGCAATCACTGCGGTTTTGCGGGCAACGACTATAATTTCAGCGCGCTACGCTGGCTAACCCACATCGGTTGGGAGGTCGGGAACCATGGAGCCACTTCTCGGGAAATGGAAAGAAGAAGCGTACGTCCTGATGCGCTTCATGATGGGATTCATGATTTTATGCCACGGAGTCCAGAAGGTGTTCGGGTTGCTGGATGGGGAAGGACACCCGCAGGGACTCTGGATGATCGCCGGATTCATCGAGACGCTCGGGGGTACGCTAGTCATGGTCGGCTTGTTCACCTCGCCGATCGCCTTCGTGCTATCGGGAGAGATGGCATTCGCGTACTTTCTGGTGCACGCCCACTTGCGGTTCTGGCCGATTCTGAATGGAGGCGAGATCGCGGCTGCGAACTGCTTCGCGTTCCTGTTCATCGCGAGCAAGGGCGGCGGGATTCTCAGCGTCGACGCGTGGCTCGCACGCCGCCAGGCGGAACTCGACAGTCAGCGATCGACCACCCCATGAACGTCATGCCTGCCAAGGCTGCGCGGGAACTTGAAAGCAATCTGACCGCGGGCTCGGGGATTTCCACAGTTCGCACTACCCACAAGGACATTTTGGGCGCCGTGCACGAAGGGGCGACTCAACATGTCCAACAGTACAATTACTTTAGTCACATAGTTTTCCTCAGGCCTTTAGGTAATAATGTGCCCGTCTCCACTCCAACTCAGGAAGGTAACGGAACATGTCAGTCCTCCCCCTACTTGCCAGGCTTTGGTCAGATGATCAAGGTCAGGACATCGCTGAATACGCTGTGATGCTGGCTGTGATTCTCGTGCTGGTAGTCGGCACGGTTCGAATGATCGGCTCCAACGCAAACGGTGTTTTCTCGCAAGCAGCAAGTTCGATTCAGTAGCAAAATTTCTCCACTGACTGTTTAGCCGGGCATTGGCCACAATGCTCGGCTCCGTTTTTTTCGGCTCGTCGTTTTCGCCGCTCGCTTATTCTCAAACCGACAAAGTGACGAGCTTGCGGGCTAACGCCCGCTGCGCGCGGTGCCGTCCCTACGGGACTCGCGCTTCATTCCCCAGCCTACCCAGGGCTTACGCCCTGGGCTATCCTATGCCGCCGCTGCGCGGCTGGCTCCGTTGCACGTCTTGTTCTGTTCCTTGCGCGGTATGCCGCAGGTTGGGTCATTTGCGACCAAGCTTCTGTAGGAATCTGAAAGTGATATCGTGATTGGTTCGACGACTTGTGCCGTGCCTGCTGTGTGGGCGCAGGCCGGAAAACTGACCCGGAGGTCTTTGCAAACATGGCCATCGCCACGATCAACCCCGCCACCGGAGAACTCGTCAAGAAGTTCGAGCCGCTCACGGACGCGGAGGTGGATGCGAAGGTGAAGCGCGCGGCCGAGACTTTTCCCGAGTATCGGAAGGTGCCGTTCGCGGAGCGGGCGCGAAAGATGATGAAGGCAGCGGAACTTATCGAGGCCGAGAAAGAAGAGTGCGGCCGAATGATGACGCTGGAGATGGGCAAGCCGCTGAAGGCGGCCGTGGCGGAAGCCGCCAAATGCGCGACCGCCTGCCGATACTATGCCGAGAACGCGGAACGCTTTATGGCGGATCAGGTCGTAGAGACTCCCGCGCGCAAGAGCTTTATCCGGTACCAGCCGATGGGACCGGTGCTCGCGGTGATGCCATGGAATTTTCCCTTCTGGCAGGTATTCCGGTTCGCGGCTCCGGCGTTGATGGCGGGGAACGTGGGACTGCTCAAGCACGCTTCAAACGTTCCTCAATGCGCGCTCAAGATCGAGCATATCTTCCGGCGGGCAGGATTTCCGGAAGGCGCGTTTCAGACTTTGCTGATCGGGGCGGCGAAGGTGGAAGATCTGTTGAACGATCCGCGAATCGTGGCGGCTACGCTCACGGGCAGCGAGCAAGCCGGCGTCCAGGTGGGAGTGGGGGCGGCCAAGCAGATCAAGAAAGTGGTGCTGGAGCTGGGCGGGAGCGATCCCTTTATCGTGATGCCGAGCGCGGATCTGGATGCGGCAGTTGCGACCGCGGTGGAGGCGCGCATCATCAACAACGGTCAATCGTGCATCGCGGCCAAGCGGTTTATTGTGGCGGAGGCGATCGCCGATGCCTTTGAGAAAAAGTTTGTGGCGCGCATGGAAGGGCTGGTGGTGGGCGATCCGATGGACGACAAGACCGAACTCGGGCCGCTGGCCAATGCTGACGCTGTGACGTCCTTGGACGCCGATGTACGCAAGACGATTGATGCGGGCGCGAAATTAGTCACCGGCGGCCAGCCGCTGAAACGGGCGGGATACTACTACGCGCCGACCGTGCTTACCAACATCCCGCCAGATTCACCCGCTTATAAAGAAGAGTTTTTCGGACCGGTGGCTTCCTTGTTCCGGGCGAAGAATCTCGATGAGGCAATCCGGCTTGCAAACGACAGCCGCTTCGGCTTGGGCGCGAGCGCATGGACGCAAAACGACGCCGAGCGCGAGCGCTTCATCAACGAACTCGAGGCGGGAATGGTCTTCATCAACAAGATGGTGGCGTCGGATCCCCGTTTACCGTTCGGGGGCGTGAAGCATTCCGGCCATGGACGGGAGCTGGGCGTCCATGGAATACATGAGTTCACCAACATCAAGTCGGTGTGGATTCAATAGCTGAAGAGACAGTATGACGACGTTTCGGCAGGCAAAAATGGAGCACTCATGCGTTCGGCCCCGCACAAAAGGTGGCACTTGTGTGCAAGAGATTGCACTCCGCCTCTGGATAAGTCCTTTCCTCCCAACGCCTAAGTGAACTCTATTCATATTGATGTAACAATTCCGAGGGTTGGAGTGTGACGTGCACACTCCTTGGCCATGTCTATTAACTTTGTAGACTTTGAAGGACGGAAACCACCTTCTGCACGCACACGAATGATCAGCACGATCCTTCCTGTCCAAGCTTTTCCGCTTCCGATCTAGGCACCCAGGGGCTCGCTCTACCGTTGTGACGAAAACCGCCGCATGAAGACGGTTTCGAAGAAGACCGAGGAGAACGAGAAAGTATGGGGAAACTGATATTGGTGAGACACGGGCACACCTCGTTGAACAAGCCGGGCGAGGACGAGCGGTTGCGGGCGTGGCTCGATGTTCCGCTGGATGAGACGGGCCTGCAAGAGGCGGTGGAGACCGCGGAGAAACTCCACGGGTATCCGATTGAGGCGATCTATTGTTCTGACTTGAAGCGGGCACGCCAGACTGCACAGGTTCTCAAACGCAAAGTCAAAGCCCGGATCACGGCGACGCCTGAGTTGCGGCCGTGGAACCTGGGAGTGTTTGGCGGGGAGAAGATCAAGGACATCCTGCCGTTTCTGAATATGTTGAACGAGCGCACCGATCTGGCGGCGCCCAGCGGAGAGTCGTTTGATCAATTTTACGGACGCTACTCCGTAAGGCTCCAGCAACTGATGACTCTTGCCGATAGCACGGAGGGCTATGTGCTGGCCGTGACCCACGTGCGCAACCTGCTGGCGGCGACGGTGATCGTCCAGGGCGGCGAGAAATCAGAAGTTCCAGTGTGCGGCGGTCCGAGCACGGGGGCGATCACGTTTGTGGAGCGGGTCGACGGCAACTGGACTATACGACGCGATGATGGGCGACCCGTGGTTCAGAGCGCCGACGGCCGGAATGGAGAAACACACCTTGTCATGGAACGGCGAACACCCGCCATCCGAAATGGTGCGGGGCAGCGGAGGCGATCGATTCGCGCAACCGCATGAGCGCGCGCAACAAGGCGCCCGTCTTCGTGCTGGGATGCAGCCGTTCGGGTACGACCCTGCTTTACCACATGCTGCTTTCGTCCGGGAACTTCGCCGTGTACCGGATGGAGTCGCAAGTCTTCAACTTGCTTGAGCCGCGTTTTCGTCCCCTCAGTGTCCTGGCAAACCGCCGGCGGATGCTCGACGCCTGGTACAAATCCCGCCTGTATACACGCACCGAACTAACGCCGGACGAGGTCGAGCCCCGCGTCCTGAGCGAATGCCAGAACGGCGGCGACTTCCTGCGTATCGTGATGGAAGCGATGTGCCGCAAGCAGGGAGTGGAGCGCTGGGCCGAGACCACGCCTGACCACCTGCTATATCTGGACTGGATCAAACAAACCATTCCGGAAGCGCTGGTCATTCACGTCATTCGCGACGGGCGCGATGTTGCTCTCTCGTGGGAGAAGAAAGGCCAGATCAAGCGTCTGCCGACCGACCGGCTGCGGCCCGCCATGGCGGCCGGCGTGTACTGGGAATGGATCGTAAGCAAAGGGCAGGCAGCGGGCAAAAAGTTGGGTGGAGATTATCTCGAGTTGCACTACGAAGACGTGGTGCAGCGTCCGAAAGAAGTGCTGGCACGAGTTGAGCCGTTTATCGAACACCGCCTGGACCATGAACAGATCCTGCGCGTGGCGATCGGGTCGGTGGCGGCGCCAAACACGGCGTTCCAGGGCGAGTCGCGCAGCCCGATCGGTCGCTGGAAAACGGACCTTCCTGCTGACGAACTGGAAATACTTGAAAGCCTGATTGCAGAAAACCTGCAGCGCAACGGATACACGCTCAGTACTCCGGCCTCGAAGCAAGCGGGGCTTGCTCGCATGAAAGCTGCCTATCGCAAGTACTTCGCCACCAAGCTGTGGGTGAAGACCCGGACGCCGGTCGGCAAGTGGCTGGTGACCCGGGACCTGTCGTGGGTGTAGGCGAGCCCTTCGCCTGCTTCGGCTTTCAAGTTTCGAGCTGTTCCTGCCGATAAACCCCTAGTGTTTGTCCCTGGGAGCGGCTGTCCATGAATACATTAACGGTCAAAATGAAGCTGTTTATCGGCTTTGGAACTCTGCTGGTTGTCCTAGTTCTTTCCGCCCTTGTCGGATTCCTGGCTGTCGTCAAAACTCGATGGAGCCGCCGACGAAGTTGCGAGCATGGTCACAGAAAAAGAACTGTCGATGTTGCTGATGGAGTCCGTGTTCAAGGAGAGTTCCGGGACGCGAGGATTTCTGGTCAGTGGCCAGGAGAAGGTACTTGAACGGGACAAGGACGGGCAGCGTGAGTTCCGGGAGACGGCAAGCAAACTTGTCCCCCTGGTGCGCACTGAACAAGGGAAGGTCCTCTACGCGGAGATTCAGCACGCCCAAGATGGATTGCGCGCTGTACTCGATGAGGAGATTCGTCTGCGCCGGGCTGGCAAGGTCAAGGAGGCTGAAAGCCTGTCTCTCACGCAAGAAGAGGACTGCCTGAATGCAGTGGACGCGGCGACGGATGCCTTTGTGGCTCATCTCACCGAGGGAGAAATGAAGGTGAACGAGGAACAGGACACCACGGTCGCCCGCAGCAAGGTCACCGTCGTGTCTTTAGGCGTGGCTGGCATCGCTTTGGGACTGATTCTTTCCGCGTTCATCGCAAGATCGATCATTGTCGCACCCCGGCAGATGCGAAACTTCATCCAGGAGATCGCCGGCAATAATCTGGCGGTGGCAGATGTCGAGATACGCTCGCGGGATGAAATCGGGGAGGCCTGTAGTGCACTCAATGCCATGAAGACAACCTTTCCCAGACGATGCGGTCCATCATTTCCAACGCGAAGCAGCTGGCAAACGCGAGCCAGGAACTGTCGTCGACCAGCCAGCACATTGCTGCCAGTGCAGAGGAAACCTCGAGCCAGGCGGCCGTGGTGTCTGCCGCCGGGGAACAGATCTCCACCAATCTGGGGGTCGTGTCCACGAGTTCGGAGGAGATGCTGTCGTCCATCCGGGAAATCGCGCGGAACTCGACCGAAGCCGCGCGCGTCGCCAGGAACGCCATGGGAGTGGCGGAAAACACCAACCGAACCATCTCCAAGTTGGGCGAGTCCAGTATCGAAATCGGCGAGGTGATCAAGGTCATAACTTCGATCGCGCAACAAACTAATTTGCTAGCGTTGAACGCCACAATCGAGGCGGCGCGTGCGGGTGAAGCCGGCAAGGGCTTCGCGGTGGTGGCCAATGAAGTGAAAGAACTGGCCAAGGAAACCGCAAAGGCCACGGAGGACATCAGCCGCAAGATCGAACTGGTGCAAGAGGACACCAAGGGTGCGGTGCAGGCCATTGGAGAGATCAGCACAGTAATCAAACAGATCAATGAAATCTCAACCACCATTGCGTCGGCAGTGGAAGAACAAACGGCAACGACCAATGAGATGGAGCGGAACGTCGGCGATGCGGCCAAGGGAGCGGGCGAGATTGCCTCGAACATTTCCGGGGTCGCGGAGGCTGCCCGCAATACATCGAGCGGAGCCAACGAGACGCAAACAGCGGCGGGAGAATTGGCGCAAATGGCTGCTCAGATACAGAAGTTGCTGCAACAGTTCAAGCTGCGGGAACAAGGAAACGAGGGGACCAGTGCTTCCACTCGTTCCGCTCCGAAACGGATGGCCGCTCACGCCTGAGGGCGAGGTTTGAGAAAGAGCAATGCTATCGATTTGCCGTAACATTGAGTAACTCCTCCACTTGGCAGTTAACGCCCTGCGGCAACTGATCACCTATTTCGTAAAGTTTCAGTTCTTGCATTCTGTGCTAGTATCCTGCCTGTTCTTGAGTCCCCGCCTCGAGGCGAAGACACGATGACGACCACGCCGCTGCGCCCTCTGACTACTGGTGAGTTACTGGACCGTACTTTCTCTCTGTACCGCGAGCACTTCGTTTTATTTGTAGGCATCGTTGCTCTGCCACATTTGCTCAGCCTGGCAGCGCGGTTGTCGGTGATTTCGTTGCACTCGCAGAGAAGTCTTGGCGCCGCTCTTGGTGCACTAGGGTGGGCGATGGCGTTCTTACTGATTTCATTGGTCGTCGCAGCAGCCTCGCAGGCGGCGACCGTAGTTGCCGTGTCCCAGCTGCATCTGGGCCGTCCCACGAGCGTTAGTGAGGCGTATTCCCGAGTAAAGGGGCGGATTTTTCGCGTAGTGCTGCTCACCCTTGTGGTCGGACTGGGTGTCGGTGTAGGCGTGCTGCTGCTGGTTGTACCCGGCATCATTTTTACAATGATGTGGTCTCTCGCGGTTCCGGTTACGGTGCTCGAAGATCGAGGCATTATCGATTCCATTTCCCGCAGTTCCGAACTCACCAAAGGCAGCCGGTGGCGGATCTTTGTTGTCTGGATATTGTTCATCGTATTGAGCTTCGCGGTGGGATTTCTTATTGAGTGGCCGATCGGTTTCATCGTGGGTAAGGCCGGCCCAGGTGCGGCTGCTTCCGGTGGCGTTCAGGTAGGCGCGGCCGTCGCCGGCTTCATCGCACAATGCTTGGTGGGTCCGCTGGCAACGATCGCATTTTCTCTCTTGTATTACGACCAGCGCGTGCGAAAAGAGGCCTTCGACCTCCAATACATGATGGAGACCCTCGACTTAGCCCAGCCTGGAGTGGCCCCCGCCATCTAGGCCGTCGCATGAACAAGCCGCGAACCTGCATTCTGCTGATGGCCCTGATCGTCGCGGTGCCAAGGCTCGCCGTCAGCAGCCCGTCGGATGTGACCCCAGAGCAGTACCGCACCGAACTCGATCACCTCCTGGCGGCCACCCAGCAACTTGATCAGCCGGGTGCCGCTATTCCGGAACTGATCAACAGCCTTCCAACTACCTGGCGAGTGGCTACCCAGCACGGCACGTTCGAAGTGTCCACCGAATGGTTGCGAGAGGATCTGGCCGAGTTGGGGCGCGAGTATGACGAAGACCTGGTCGACAGAATGCGCGACAGGCTTGCGCAGGCGCGGACGGATCTTGATGACTACGAGAAAGAACCGGGCGACATTTCCAGACAGCACGGCATCGTCGGGGAAATCCTGAGCCGCCCTGAATTTCAAGACCTCCACGGGCCAACCTGGGTCGATCGGTTGAAGGCGTGGTTTATCCGGTTCCTGATCCGGCTAGTCGGGCGAGCGATCACCTCGTCCGTCGTTCCGAATATTGGAAAATTCTTCGTTTATGGATTGATGATTGTGGCTTTCCTGGCCCTGACCTATTGGGTCTATCGGAGCATCCGAACCACCGCAAGAGTGGAAACCATCCTGCCGGAGCCCTTACCTGTTTCCGCGCGCGAGTGGCGGGTGTGGCTGGCTGACGCTCGCGAGGCGGCCCGGCTCGGAAATTGGCAAGACGCGATTCATTTGGCGTATTGGGCGGGCATATCGTTTCTCGAATCGCAGGGCGTGTGGCGACCGGATGTCGCCCGGACGCCGCGTGAATACTTGCGTTTGATGCCCACCGCGAACGAGCTGCGGCCGGTGCTGGCCGCACTCACCAACAAGTTTGAAAAGGCCTGGTACGCCGGCGAACCCGCGGACTCACAAGCTTTCTCACAGACATTGGAAGAACTGGAGAAGCTGGGATGCCGCTGAAGGTCAGCCCCAAGGATCGCAAATTGTTCCTGGGCGTGGCGCTGGTGTTTGCATTGATGGTGGTGGGCGGCGCCTTGTTTGCCGGGCACGCGGGTTTGAAAGCCGAGATCCCGACAACCTACTCCGCGGGGTCCGGTGGGGCAAAAGTCGCTTACTTGCTGCTGCAGGAGTCGGGATACAAGGTCGTTCAATGGCGGAGAACCCTGAGCGAGTTGGACGAGCGCGCGACAAGCACTTTGATCCTAGCTGATCCGGAAGAAGCGTCGACGCGGGAAGACAAAACGCACCTTCAGAAATTCATCGCGGACGGCGGACACGTCATCGCAACCGGCGTGTTTGCGACTTCATACCTGCCGGAGGGGTCCTCGAGGTTTGATCCAGTGGAGGGCATGCTCTGGAAGAAGTTGCCGGCACTCTCGCCCTCGGCCATCACACGGCAAGCGCCGGAGATCACCATGGCACCGGAAGCCTACTGGTCCCGTGCCGCATTTGCAGTGCCCTTGTACGGGGAAGATGACCGCGTGAGAGTTGCGAAGTACAACTTCGGCAAGGGGCAAGTGATCTGGTGGGCTTCGGCCACTCCTCTCACCAACGCCGGCCTGCGCGAAGCCGGGAATCTGGAATTCTTACTGGCATGCATCGGAGAAGGCCAGCGCGAAATCCTGTGGGATGAATACATCCACGGATATCGGCAGAGCCTGTCGGCTTCGATCGCACGCTCGCCGCTCGTCTGGTTAGTGCTGCAATTCTCTTTGCTCGGCGCGGCAGTCTTGTTTACATTTTCGCGCCGGAGCGGACCCATGTTTCAGCCAGTGGGGGACGTTCGTTTGTCGCCGCTTGAGTTCGTCCACACCTTGGGCGGGTTGTACGAAAGGGCGGGCGCTGGATCCGTTGCCGTCGATATCACGTACCAGCGCTTTCGGTACTGGCTCACGCGCCGCCTGGGGTTGGCCGGGAATGCTTCCGCCGCTGACCTGCAGCGCGCGGTTGAACAGCGTTCCATCCTCAACGATGAGCATTTTGCCGGGACTCTGCGCGCCTGCGAGTCAGCGCGTTACGACACGAATCTGGAGCCTGCCCAAGCCCTGCAATTGATCCAGGAACTGCATGAGTACACCTCGAGGCTCAAGTTGTTCCCCAGCCCTCGCGCCGAAAAGGAGAAAGCCTGATGGAAGCGGTTCCGAAACTGGTGCAGCATGTCCGCAGTGAGCTGGCGCGCGTGGTCGTGGGCCAGGAGAAATTGAAGGACCAGTGCTTGATCGCGCTCTTATGCCAAGGACATGTGCTGCTCGAAGGTGTCCCTGGAATCGCGAAGACCCTGGTGGTCAAGACCATCTCTCGCCTGGTGCGGCTGCAATTCCGGCGCGTGCAATCTACTTCCGACCTGATGCCGGCCGATATCGTTGGCACCAACATCCTGAACCAGGCTTCCAGCGAGTTCCAGCTTCACCAAGGGCCCGTGTTCACCGACTTGCTTTTGGTCGATGAAGTCAATCGCATGCCGCCGCGCACCCAAGCGGCGTTGCTCGAGTGCATGGAAGAGCGCCAGGTGACGATTGACGGAACACGGTACGAACTTTCGCCGTTCTTCACGGTGTTTGCGACGCAAAATCCGGTCGAGTTCGAAGGAACCTATCCTCTGCCGGAAGCACAGCTGGACCGGTTCCTGTTAAAGATCCGCGTGCCTTATCCCGAGGCGGCGGACGAGATCCAACTGCTGACTAATGTCCAGAATGGATTCGATTCCGGCGATCTCGACAAGGTCGGCCTCAGTGCGGTCGAACCGGAACTACTGCAGCAGGCTCGGCAGGAAATCAAAGGCATCACGGTTCAGGAATCGCACTTCCAATACATCGTCCATATTGCCCGCCGGACACGGGACTGGCCGTCGCTCTCCCTGGGCGCGAGTCCGCGGGCGGCCGTCAGTTTGATGGCGGTTTCCAAAGCCGTAGCTGCGATGGAGGGACGGGACTATCTGATCCCTGACGATGTGAAGCAAGCCGCACTTCCCACATTGCGTCATCGCATTATGCTGCGACCGGAAGCCGATCTCGAAGGCATCACACCGGATCAGGTGTTACAGGACGTGGTGCGGGCCGTTGAGGTGCCGAAGTGAGTAATCTGAAAGGCATGGTGCCGCCCACAATCGTGGCGGCGTCACGCTCCTATGGACGCTGGCACGTTGCGTTCGGTCCTCGCTTCTTTCTTCTGCTGTTGATGGGCGTGTTCTGGCTCACTCTGGCTTTCTTTGACTTGCGATGGGCGTATGCCATGCTGGCGTGGGATGCCGCGGTAGCGTTGGTGTGGATTGGCGACCTCCTAAGCTTGCCGAGGCCGGCGCAGCTCAAAGTGCAACGGGCCTGGCATGGCCCTCCTGCACTCTCGGTTACATCCGAAGTGGAACTCATGCTGATCAATGAGAGTCCCCGGACGCTGCACGCCGCGGTGCTCGACGCTGTCCCTGGGCAGTTGCGCACGGAGCCTCCGCAGATCGACTTCAGCGTGGCCGGGCGCAGTGACGCCTCCAAACGCTATTCGATTCGGCCCAGGCAAAGAGGGGCGGCCAACCTGGGTGACGTTTATGTACGCTATCAAAGCGTGTTGCGAATTGCGGAGCGTTGGGTGCGAGCCCCTCTGGAACAGCGCGTGCAAATCTATCCAAATTTAGAAGAAGCACGGAAGCATTCCATTTTCCTGCTCCGGAGCCGGCAGATCGAGATGGAGAAGCGGCACACTCGCATTCGAGGAATCGGCAGGGAATTTGAGAGCTTGCGGGAATATCGCGAAGGCGACGAGTACCGGGACATCTGCTGGACAGCGGCCGCCCGGCGGGGAAAACTTGTAACACGCCTCTACCAGGTAGAACGCAGCCAGACGGTCTGGATCGTGATCGATTCCGGCCGGCTGATGCGCGCCCGCATCCGGGACTTGACCAAGCTCGACTACGCAGTAAACGCGGCCTTAAGCCTGGCGCAGGTCGCACTGTACTCGGGCGATCGCGTGGGCCTGCTGGCTTACGGACGGAAACTGCAGCAGCGGGTTCCAGCGGCGCGCGGAAGCGCCCATCTTCGCCAGATGATGGAGCAGTTGGCTACCATCCACGAGGAAACCTCGGAAGCAGACCATCTTCGTACCGCGGGACTTCTTCTGACCGACCAGAAACGACGCAGCCTGGTGGTTTGGCTGACGGATTTAGCCGAGACGGCCATGACGCCCGAGGTGGTGGAGGCGGCGTCCCAGATGATGACACGACATCTGGTTCTATTTGTCGCCATCGGACAACCGGACTTGAACGAGTTAGCCGCGCAGAGGCCTACCGACAAAGCGCAGATGTATAGAATCGCGGCCGCGCAGGAAATGATTTATCGCAGGGAATTGATGCTGGCCCGTCTCCGAGAGCGTGGCGCCCTCGCCATGGAAGTGAGTTCTGCTTCACTGGCCCCCGCGCTTGTGAATTCCTACCTGGAAGTAAAAGCGCGCAACCAACTCTAGAGAGCTGCGGAAAAAATCTCTGCAGATACAGAAGCGCACCTCAGGCGCTAAAGCGCGGACACATTTCAACGATGTAACGGCACGAGTGAAGTCGTGCCCTTCCCAAGAAGCTGCTCGGTAGAGTTTTCCCGCAGCATGCTAGGAAGCTGATGGCTGCTTGATCGGGCGGAACAAGTAGAAGACAAACAGCAGAAACAACGCTGCCGCCATCAAGAACTTCAGAAAGGTAGCCAGGTTCGTGGGCGAGACAAAAGCTTCAATGAGGCCTGCGACTACGAGGATGGGTACTGTGCCCAGCAGCAGGCGCACACCTTCTGCGCCCGCAATCGCCAGGGACTCTCGTCGCGGCAGGACACCCGGAAACAGCAGGCCCTGCGCCACTCGGAAGCCTGCTCCACCCGCGATAAAGATGGCAGGGATCTCAAGCACGCCGTGCGGAGTTACGAAGCTCCATAACTGGAGACTCATGCCGGCGCTCCAGCACGCTGTCGACACGACGCCCATCAATAATCCGTTGAAGAGCATCATGTAGATGGTTCCGACTCCCCCCGTTATACCCAGTGCAAAGGTCGTAAAGCCGACGCTGATGTTATTGGTCATGATTGAGCTGGAAGCAAGCGGCTTGATGGCAACAATCGAGTGAGTCCACATCTGGCGGTGCTCGATCGTTTCTACCATTTGAGGTCCGAGAAACTTCACTTTGAAGTCAGGATCCTGATAGGTCAAAACCACGCCGATGGCTGCTCCCAGGAAGAAGATGGCGGTCGCCAGGGCGCACTGGTTCAGGTTCCGGCGGAAGATCAGAGGGTAATCAATCACGAAGAACGAGAGTAACTTTCGAGGACTCGCCCGTTGCCCGGAATAGATGGTATTGTGTGCTCGAGTCAGGAGCTGATTCAAGTAACGGGAGAAGTGTACTGAAGCTGGATCTTCGCGAATCGCCGCCAGATCCGCGGCAGTCTGACGATAGAGCAGGCTTAACTCCTGCAAATCGGTGCGCGTCAGAGCATTGAGCCCCTCCCGATTCGTCAGAGTCAGAAGCTCCTCCAGCTTGGTCCAGTGAGGCTTCCGTTTCTGTAGCCAGCGCGTCGAGATCATTCAGGTGCACTCCATGGACGAGTTGAAGATTGATACGCCCGAGCAAATCGCCCTCGAACTTCCGCTGGCTGGAATTGGCAGCCGCTTCCTGGCGCTCGGCATCGATACTTTACTGCAAAGTATCCTCTACACAGTAGGTGCTTTTGTTTTCGTCTTTGCGATTCCATTCGCGAGCGGCTTGTTCACATTCAAGTCCTGGTCATGGGGCCCCGCGATCGGCATTCTGTTCCTTTTCTGTATTTATTGGGGATACTTCGCTTTTTTCGAGATCATCTGGAAAGGACAGACTCCGGGCAAACGATATGCCGGGATTCGCGTCATCAAGGAAACAGGTCGGCCCATCGATTCCTTTGAAGCGATTGGACGTAATCTTCTTCGTGCAGTCGATGCGCTGCCGGGAATTTACGGCGTCGGCGTGGTTTGCATGATGCTGAACAAACAGAATCGCCGCTTGGGCGACTACGTAGCGGGAACCGTGGTTGTCCACGAGAAACTTACGGACGAAGTGAGGCCCGGTTGGAACGCGACCGAGTCCACGGCAACGGTGACGCCTCAGATCGCCGGCGTCACCGCGGAGGAGTTGGTTCTGATCGAAACCTATCTGCATCGCCGATGGGATCTCGACCCGGTCGTGCGATTCTCCACTTCCAACCGGATTGCCGAGAGAATCAAGACCAAGACCGGGTTGGAACGCAAGCAGGGAGAGACAATCGACGACTACTTGGAATCGGTGGCACGGCAGATCCGGGACAGCGGTAGGTTCGCCTGAGGGTTGATTCTATTAGGGATGGTGGCGGCGGTTGGACTCGAAGCCTTCAGCGTGTTGCAAACGCAGTAACTTACAGATTCTTTAATAGGCTAAAAACGCACGAAAGGCGAGATGCACACATCGGTAGGACGAATTAGCACAAATGAGGCGGCGGTTGAGTCAAACCGCGAGGGCGAAGAATTTGCGCAATTAGCACAAAAACTGCGACGCGGCTCGGCCTCGCCCATTTTCAGGGGTCCAATCGCGACGTTTAACTTTCATCCCAGACCGCGCCGGAAGATGCTCCACACCTAGTATTACTACCTCCACAACATGGCCGTCAGCGTCGCGGAAGCAAAGTGCGCCGACCCATGTTCCCAGGTCTTCCTAAGTCCGATCGGAATCCCTTGCTGCGCCAGCCATGACTCCCGGACTGGTAGTTCAGATCGGGCAATGCCGAAGGCGATGTGGATCGTGCCAGTGGCGTCGGAGTCCGTGGTGGCACCCTCTCTTGAAGAGTAGCAATACGCTGCGGTCACCGGCACGCAGGCACAGAGGCGGATCTGGTCGGTGATGCCTTCCTTCTGATCGGAACCGATCGGCTCAAAGCCGAAAACGCACTGATAGAACTCGACCAATCGGGTCGGACGCTCGACCTAGAGGGAGGTCTCGAGAATTCAGTTTTACTTGCGGCCCGGAGTCTCGTCCGCCATCAAGACCCTCCCGCGCGGTAGTCCAACCGCTTGAAAAATCAATCCCTACCGCAGAAGGCACGCGTAGAGGGGGTTCCCATCCTCAGAACTAATCCGAGTCTTAACGCAGCGTGGCGGGATCCGGACCAAACATCTGTGAGTTACGACGTTGTAGTCGCAACTCACACAAGAAACATCTCGAAGGTCAGAATGCTGCGATTCCGTTGAATCCGCTGAGCGGTGACACCCCGCCGGCGAACCCGACATTCAGCAATGTCCCATCTTTCTGCACGGCAAAGATTCCGACGGCGCCGGCTACGGAGTTCAGCGTGTAAACAAACTTGCCATCCGCCGTCACCGCGATATCGAGGTTTGTCGATCCGGCCGGATTCGTACCCACGATAGTTCCCGGAAGCGCAGTCAACGCTCCTGTACTTGCGATCGCGAATCCAGAAATGTTCGAGGTTCCGGCATTGGAGGCGTAAACGGACTTGCCATCAGGGGTCACCACATTCCAGCAGTTCGCTGCGCCCAATGTCGGAAGACTTGCGCTAATCGGTGCCAGCGTGCCATTACCTGCGATCGCGTAGGATGAGATCGCCGAACCGTTGGGCACGCCGGAAGGACCGGTTTCGGAGACTAGGGCCACTCCGTTCGAAGCAAAAGCGACCGAGAACGCGCCTGGGCCAACGCTCGAATTCACCACAATCGGAGACAGAGTGCTGTCGTTCTGGAGCGCGAATACGTCAATATCGTTGGTCAAGCGCTCGACCACAACTAGGAACCGGCCGTCCGGACTAAATGCCAACCCGCCTGCGCCTGAATTGTTGGTTGAAAGAAACCGACTGGAATTTGCAATTTGTTTCAACTTGTCATCTTGCAATCTGAATCCGACGACATTGCTGCTGCCGCCCACATTCAGGACATAGACAACGTTGCCATGTTGTGCCACAGCATTTGGCTCGCTGCCGCCGCTGGTCACTTTGTCCACCAGCGACAGACTTGAGTGGTGAACCTTGAAGACAGAAACAGTGCCGCTGCCGGCGTTTACTGCGAATAGCAACGAGTGGTCCTGGCTGAGCGTAAGGGAGCCTTGAGATTCCAAGGGATCGTTGTTGCCGCCGCTTCCTCGACCACCGGTTGCAAATCTGCCCTGTTCCCGCAAGGTGCCATCGGCAGCACGCCGGTATGCGATCACCTCGTTCTTTGTGACGGAGTTGGTCATGACGAATACCGCCCCGGCGCCGTCCTGTGAGTCCAGATCCTGCGCCAACGCTTGCGTCGACGACATCGAGCTAATCGTCAACGCTCCCACCCACAGCAAGCAAACTGCTCTGTACATCTCGGTCCTCCTAAATGATCTTGTGACTTGCATGATCGCCAACTCTGAAGACACAACAACCGACCACCGTCTCTTCAAGTAGCGTGTGCGTGCTGGATTGGAGATTCGAGCTACAAAGAAGTTTCAGACGTGACGAAAATGTGACATATCGATTAGCAAAAGAGTCTGGGTCCGCCTGTCAAGACAGCCCGGTCTCAAAAACGATTCTGAGCCGCTTTCAGAGCTCACCATCAATTTCCCACTTGCCTGATTCCATCACACGATGGGACTTTTGGATTTCTTCGAAACGAACGACCGGCCTTCATCTGTGCGGATGTCTATCGCGACCATGCGAAGGCCGGAACGGCGTCTCGCTACGCGGCCCTGGTCTGAGTGGCTAGTTTGCGGCCAAGGAAATCTTTGATGGCGCCAGCGATCTCCTGATGATGTGTTTCAAGTGCGAAGTGTCCGGTGTCATAGAAACGCACCTCGGCGTTCGGGATGTCGCGCTTGAACGCTTCTGCTCCTGGAGGCAGAAAGAACGGATCGCTGGCGCCCCACACCGCTAGCAGAGGCGGCCGCTTCGTACGGAAATATTCCTGAAATTTCGGATATAGCGCGACGTTGCTGGCATAGTCCAAGAACAAGTCCAGCTGGATCTCGTCGTTGCCGGGCCGAGCCAGCAGGGCGGAGTCGAGTTCGTACGCTTCCGGCGCCATCAAGGTTTCGTCTTTGACACCATAGAGGTATTGGGACTTACTGGCCTCTGGTGTGAGGAAGTCACGCAAGGCAGTGCGATTCTCGGGAGTTGGTTCCTTCCAGTACTTCTGGATGGGATTCCAGCCTTGGCTCAGTCCCTCTTCGTAAGCATTCCCGTTCTGCGAAATGATGGCGGTGATCCGGTCCGGATGCGCTAACGCCAAACGGAGCCCGACGGGAGCGCCGTAGTCGAAGACGTAAATCGCATAGCGTTCGAGACCAATGGTCTGAGTGAAGGTATCGATCACTTTGGCGAGATGTTCAAACGTATATCGGAACTGCTTGCGATCGGGCACTTGGGAGAATCCGAAGCCCGGGAGGTCAGGCGCGATCACATGGTAGCGGTCCGCCAAGGCTGGAATCAGGTTACGGAACATATGCGATGAGGTCGGGAAGCCGTGCAATAGGAGAATCGTTGGGGCGGTTTTCGGACCGGCTTCACGGTAAAAGATTTTGGAGCCGTCCACAATGGCGTGCTGATAGCTAGTCATATCTGGTCTCCTTCAGAGAGTCGTCCCGGCGGTACCAGGGCAGCACCACCTGGTGACGTTGTGTGCATTCACAGCATCAGATTTGCTAACCTATCAAAAGATTCATTATCGGTGTTATCATTTTAATCAAGATCGACAATATGAACCCGATCGACACCGTTCGCGCCTCCGACTGGAAAGATGGGTTTCTCTTCGTCGGCAACCATCTTGCCTTGGATTTCCTGAACACTCGTCCTGTCCAGAACGACGAACCGACGGAACTACTCCCGGATTTCAGCGCGATGTTGCGCTGGTTTCAGGCCGCAGAGCTTCTTGCTGCCCGCGATGCTGCCAGTCTCGAGCAGGAATGGGGGAAATCCGCCAGAGCTAGACGCACCGTGGAAAGGTTGCGGCAATTGAGAGAAAGGCTCAGGAAGGAAATCCTCGCTTGGGAGGGTGGGAGCGTCGTTCACAATTCCACGGTAGATGAACTCAATCGCCTCATGGCGGACTATCCGATGCGTACCAGGTTGAAGACGAAAGGCTCCGCCACGGAGTTGTGGTTCGAACCACGCCAACCGGAAGACCTGTTTGCTCCGCTTGCGCACAGCGCCGCGACGTTGTTCGCCGACGTGGATCGCAACCGCGCCCGCAAATGCGCACAGTGCGTACTGCACTTTCGAGATACAAGCAAGAAGGGCACAAGACGTTGGTGCAGCATGCAGCTATGTGGAAATCGGTTTAAGGTCGCGGCGTACGCAGCTCGCCACCAGAAAGAGCGTTAAGACAACGAGGCCTCGCAGGAAATTCAGGTGGACTTTGAGTAGCGGTTTCAAAAAACCGCCGCCTTCGCACTACACCGTTCGTCCTGAGACGATTCTCAGAATCTCTCGCTCCCGCAGTATTACGACAATCCTACGCCAGCGA
>Ga0209811_10000360_pt1 | contig 20189 bp, 13 predicted proteins | sample Coa_R1_6_FD_187161 | JGI IMG/M metagenome (GOLD analysis project Ga0209811, IMG submission 187161) | Surface soil microbial communities from Centralia Pennsylvania, which are recovering from an underground coalmine fire. - Coalmine... | ecosystem: Environmental > Terrestrial > Soil >... | reverse complement strand
CAAGGAGTTTCAGGCCGTCTATCCCGGCGTCTCGGGCGGGCCGCCGATCATCGCCGCGGGCAACCTGACCGGGCTCCCGGCGCTGGCGCTGCCGAACGGCTTCGGCGAGAACGGGCTCCCCACCAGCATCGCCTTCATGGGTGCACCGTTCTCGGAGGCGCTGCTCTGCAGCCTGGGCGCGCTGCTCCAGTCCCAGACCGACTGGCACACGAGGAAGCCGCCCGCGTTCGCGTGAGGACCGACAGCCGCTCTACCTCAAGACGGGTGGGGTCTCCCCACGACCGCTGTCGAGGTGTGCCGTTCCGATCCGCCGCTCGCCGAGCCACGTGGTGATGATCGCCGCATATCCGTCCGCGTCCACGTTCGCGGACTCCACGTGGCCCGCACCGTGAACCTCGTGTAACTCGACCAGGTCGGGCCGGGCGCGCGCGAATTCCTCGCTCACCGCGATCGGGACGGTATCGTCGGCATCGCCGTGAACGATCAGCATGGGCGTGGAGAACTCCCGCGCGTGGGGCGTCTGCTCCAGCTCATCCCAGCGCAGCCCGCTGCGGAGCGAAGCGACCCACTTCCCGAGCCCGGTGATCGGCGGCGGAACATGGAGCTGGCCGGCGGCGAGCGCGATCACCGCGTTCCAGTCGAGCGCGGGTGCGTCGAGCACCGCGGCGCGCGCGAAGCCACGGTCGGCGGATCGGCGCAGGAACTGCGCCACGATGCCGCCTCCCATGCTGCAGCCCACGACGACCACGCCGCGTGCGCCCCGATCGCGCGCGTAGCGCACCGCGTCCTCGAGGTCCGTCCACTCGCTGAGGCCGAGGCGGAACTGCCCGCCGCTCACCCGGGGCGCGCCGGCGTCGTTGCGGTAGGCGAGGTCCAGACACGGCAACCCGAGCGCGCGGTAGGCTGGCAGCATGCGCAGCATCTCGGCCCGCGTCGCGGCGCGGCCGTGCACGAAGATCGCCCACGTCGAGTCACGTCCCGGGATCCACCATGCCGGCAGGGGCCCGACGCGTGAAGGGACGGTGACGTTCTCGAACTCCCAGCCGAACCAGGTCCTGGGATCGGCATCGGGCGCGAAGCCCGCGAGCCTCGCCGTGGTGTCCGGTGGCGTGCCGGATGCGATCGCGAAGCGCGTGAGCACGCGGTCCGGCTGCTCCGCCACCAGCGGGCCGATCCGGCCGTAGCCACCGGGCCACTCGATCGCCCACTGACCCGGCCTGCGCGCCTTGAACGTGGACGCCAGCGCGATCGTGGAATCCGTGCACGCGAGGACGCGCTGGCCGGTCTTTCCCTGTGGCGCGTCGGGTCCCAGGATCTCGCCCGAGTAATACCAGCCGACCGCACCCAGCGCGACGACGAAGACGGCGAGCAAGATCGTGAGCCAGCGGCGCACGTGCCGTCACCCGCCGTCGAGGAGACGCGGCATCACCGCCTCTACTTCCTCGGCAGCGCCCAGCTCGCGCGCGTGTAGAGGAACCGCCCGTTGTATCCGAACGGCGACGCCGCGGCCCACGGGAACACGCCGAAGTTGTTGTTGAAATCGAGCTGCGCCTTGCCGGGATAGGTGTCGAACACGTTGCGAGCGCCGATGGCGAACTCGACCTGCATCAGCTTGTAGGCGCCTTCCACGTCCACGAGCGTGCGCGCCGGGTAGTTCTCCGTGTAGCCGTCGGTGAACGCGGGCTGCGCGGACGAGAACTTGCCGTAGTAGGAGACGCGTGCGAGCCCGCGCCAGGCGGATTGCGTGTACTCGCCGGTGAGCGTGCCGCGCCAGTCGGGGCGCTCCTTCTCGATCGCCACGCGTGTCACCTCGTCCAGCAGGCCCTTCTCGTCGGTGGACGTCGAGAGCACGCTCGGGAGCGGATCCACGTGCGTGATCTCGTTCTTGCCGTAGTTGAGCGCGCCGTGCAGCGTGAACGAGCGCGACTCGGCCGTGAGCACCCGCCAGTCCGCGGTGATGTCGATGCCGTTCGTCTTGGTGTCGAGGCCGTTCGTGAAGTACTGCACCCCCGCGATGCCACTGAAGCCGGCGTTGCCGAGGATGCGCGCGGTGGTGCTGTCGTCGAACGTGGCCCCGAGCAGGATGCGGTCGGTGATGGTGATGCGGTAGGCGTCGAACGTGACGTTCAGGTTGTCGAGCAGCGTCACCGCGAGCCCGGCGCTCAGGTTCACGGACTTCTCGGGCTTCAGCGGTTCGGCGCCGAGCGCCTTCGCCGCCGGATTGTCCACGGGGAAGACGCCGACCTGCTCGGGCACGCCGGCGATGACGTTCGTCACCACCTTGCTGAAGTGGATCTGCCCCAGGCCCGGTGCGCGGAAGCCGTTGCTGGCGGCGGCGCGGAACGTGACGTGCGGGCTCGGCTGGTAGCGCGCCGCGAGCTTGCCGGTCGTGACCGAGCCGAAGTCGCTGTAGTTCTCGTAGCGGGCGGCGCCGTTCACCAGCACCTGCTCGCTGAGGTTGGTCTCGAGGTCGGCGTAGACGCCGGTGTTCTCGCGGCGCGAGTCCGAGGCGTCACTCGGCGAGAAGCCGGGGAACACCTGCGAGCCGCCGGGCGTGTCGTTGCCGTTCTGGCTCGTGGCGCCGCCGTCGATCCACGACGCGCGCTCGCCCGGCAGCGTCACCCAGCGCTCGCGCCGCCATGCGGCGCCGAACGCCGTGTGCACGGCGTAGGGGAGTCCCAGCTTCAGCTCGCGGTCGCCGTCGAGCGAGGCCACGAACTCGTCGCGGTGGAGCTCGCCGGCGAAGAACGACGTCTGGTTCGGGATGCCCGGGTCGTCGGGCGTGCCGAAGATGCCATCGGGGCCGGGCGCGGTGGGCGTGGTGAGCGAGGGCCCCAGCGAGGCATTGAGCGTGTGATCGAGGTCGTAGCGGAAGCCGTTGTGGCCGAACGACGCCGCGGCGTCCACGCTCCAGCCACGCACGTCGCCCTTCCAGCCGCCGGCCGTGGAGTAATCGGTGACGATGGGGCGGAACTCCGGCAGGAAGCCGAGTGGGTAGATCTGCGGCCAGTTCCGGTCGTCGCCTTCGTAGCGGCGGTAGCCGTTGCCGGTGCCCTCGCGATGGCCATAGCTGCCGAATGCGTAGAGATGGCTGCTCACCCCGAGCGGGTAGTGCGCGAACGCCGTGCCCAACACGTCACGCTCGAGGCCGTCCCCCCAGTGGTGGTTCGGCTGCTCCACCGGATTGCGCTTCTGGATCACCTTGCCGTCGGGGCCGACGATGTCGTTCAGGCCCGAGCCGCTGATGTCGCTGCTGTCCGCCCAGGCGCGGTTCGTGGGCTGGCGGTCGAGGTACTCGCCGGAGAGGTTCAACGAGCCCTGGCCGAGCGGCAGACCCCAGCCGCCGTTCACGTTGACGTTGCCGCCATCGTAGGGGTAGTCGGGGCTGAAGTACTGGCCGCCGGTGACGTTCACGAACGGCGGCGTGACGCCGCGGCGCATGACCACGTTCACCACGCCGGCGATGGCGTCGGAGCCATACTGCGCGGAGGCGCCGTCGCGCAGCACCTCGATGCGCTCGATGGCGCTGGAGGGGATGGCGTTCATGTCCACGCCGCTCGAGCCCGCGGCGGTGCCGTAGGCGAACGTGTTGACCACCGCCGTCTGGTGGCGGCGGATGCCGTTCACGAGCACGAGCGTGTGGTCGGGCGAGAGCCCGCGCAGCGTGAACGGGCGCACGACGTCGGTGGCGTCGGTCACGGTCTGGCGCGGGAAGTTGACCGAGGGCGAGAGCGCCTGCAGCGTCTGCGAGGTCTCGGTCGTGCCCTGCTTCACCAGCACGTCGTGGTTGTACACGTCCACCGGCACCGCCAGCTCGTCGGCCGCGGTGTGCTTGGCGCGCGAGCCGACCACCACCTCGACGCCCGAGGAGGGCAGCACCGTCTCTTCGAGGACGAAGTCAGCGGTCGCCGTGGCGCCCGCCTCGACCGTCACCTCGTGCGTGAGCGGTTTGTAGCCGAGCATGAGCGTTCGCACGACGCGCCGGCCCGCGGGCACCTCGCGCAGGGTGTAGCGCCCGTCGCCATCGGTGCTGGTGTGGATCTGCGTCGAATCTACGCGCACCTCGGCGCCCGCGATCGGCGCGCCGCCCTTCTCCGTCACCCGCCCGGTGATCGTTCCGGTCTGCGCCCGTGCGCTACCGGCCCCGAGCATCGCCACGAGCATCATCGCGAACCACGTCGTGCGACCGATCGTCATGTCCGCCTCCATTGCGATTCCCGGCCCTCGCGTCGAACATGCCCTCGGCGCGGTAGACTGGGCGGCGCTTACAGTCGAGTCAAGAGTCGGTTATGGTTCCCGCCCGCGGATGAACGTGTGCGCTCACGGAGAGCGCCCGGAAGCGCCGCCCGGAGGGAGATGCCGTGAAGCTCATGTCGGGGAATGGCCGCAAGGCGGGCGGGGCGCTGCTCGCGGCGCTCGCGCTCGTGGCCGGCTGCTCGGGCGACATCGCCAGCGAGCTGGGACGCAACGTCCAGGTGCGCGACCGGGTGATGGGTGCGATCGTCGCCGACACCTCGCTCTCGAGAGAGATGACGACGCGCATGCTGGGCTCCGACCGCCAGCGGCTGCAGGTGGTCGAGACCATGCTCGGCGACGACCGCTCGGCCCAGTACGTGCTGGCCCGGATCGGCCGCAGTCCCACCGCCGTGGACTACGTGCTGCAGGTCGCCGCGTCCGACAGCGTCGGCCGCGAGCACCTGATGACGTTGCTCAAGGGCATGCAGATCGCGTTGAAGAGCGGGAAGAAGTGAACGCCGCTTGGTGCGCGGCCGGCAGATCGCCGCGCCGCGATGAAGATGGACGAGAGAACCTGGGGGAGAGTGCGATGAGAGCCGTTGGAAGGATCATCCGGATCGCGGTGTGGATGCTGGTGTCGGCTGCCGTCCTGACGCGGGGAGCGCACGCGCAGGCGTCGCCCGACAGCTCGGGTGTCGCGAAGCCCGACAGCGCCGCCGTCGCGAAGCCGGACACCGCCGCGGCGCATACGCCAGCGCCGGCGGCCGCGCCGGCCGTCACGACGCCCCCCGCCACGCCGCCCCCCACCACGCCGCCCGCCACGACCAGCGCCACCGTGTCGGCGTCATCGTCGGCGCCGGTCCAGGCCGCGGGCATGTTCTCGAAGGGCAACAAGCGAGTGACCGGGACGCTGGGATGGGGGCACTCGTTCAACACCGACTACCTGCTCCTGGGCATCGGCGCCGGCTACTACCTCGCCAACGGGCTCGACGTGGGCGTGGATTTCGAGGGCTGGCTGATCGGCGACCCGAGCATCTACAAGCTGAGCCCGCGCGCCGACTACGTGCTGTGGAAGATGAAGCGCATCAAGCCCTATGCGGGCGCGTTCTACCGCTGGAACTTCGTCGGCAACGGCTACGACGACAAGAACTCGCTGGGTGGTCGTGCCGGCGCGTTCTATCAGAGCAGGGGGGGCCGCAGCATGGCCGGCGCCGGCGTGGTGTACGAGCGCTACCTGAACCTGGACGACCGGTTCGGCTCGAGCGACGTGGTCTACCCGGAGGTCTTCGTCTCGGTCTCGTTCTGACGCCGGCGGCGGCGCGCCCCGTGCTCGAATCGGACGGGGCGCGCCGCGCGTCGCGGCGCGGGGTAGAGGGAGAGGCACGATGCTGTGGCCGGTGATCAAGACCGTCCTCGTCTTGATCGTGATCGTGTACATGGTCCGCATGACGAACCAGGTGCGGAAGCCCAGCGGCCGGATGGGCCGGGCGGTGGTGACGCGCATGAACTTCTCGCACGCTGCGCTCACCGACTGGGGGCTCGAGCACGTGCGGATCGAGCCGTCGTTCACCATACTGGACGTGGGCTGCGGCGGCGGGAGGACGATCCGCGAGATGGCCGCACGTGCGACGGCCGGTCGTGTCCTCGGCGTCGACTACTCCGAGGCGAGCGTGGAAGCCTCGCGCGAGGCGAACCGCGATGCGGTCGCTGACGGCCGCGTCGAGGTCCAGCACGGCAGCGTGTCGCGGCTGCCGTTCGCCGACGCGATGTTCGACCTCGTCACCGCGGTGGAGACGCACTACTACTGGCCCGATCTCGCGAACGACGCGCGCGAGATCCTGCGCGTCCTCAAGCCGGGCGGCACGCTGCTCGTGATCGCGGAGGCCTACAAGGGCCGCTACGGCTGGCTGTTCCAGCTCGCCATGCTGCCGATGCGGGCCAAGCTCATGAGCGCCGACGAGCACCGCGCGTGGCTCGAGACCGCCGGGTTCACCGGCGTGGAGGTGTCGGAGAAGCGCGGCCACGGCTGGATCTGCGTCACCGGGAGGAGGGCGTGAAGCACGCCCGGGACGCGTTTGCCGGGCCCTGTGGCGCGGCATAGTCTGGGCGCATCATGCACAAGCTCGAGCCAGCCCGACTGAAGCCCGGCGTCACCCTGGAGAGCCTGCCGGCCCCGGCCGCGGCTCCCACGGCCGTCGCGGCCAGGCCCGGCGCCGCGGGCCTCGTGCGCGGTCGCGCGCTCATCTTCTGGGACCCGAAGGTCCCGGGGAAGAAGCTGGACGCGATCGACACCGACCAGATCACGCCCGCCGCCGACTGCGTCTCCGAGAGCCTCGAGACGTTGGACGAGCGCTGGAAGGCGGGCTCGTTCCGCCACCTGATGCCCGACTTCCGCGCGCGCGTGCACCGCGGCGAGACGTTCCTCGTCGCCGGCGACCGGTTCGCCATCGGCAGCTCGCGCGAGATGAGCCCGGCGGGGTTGAAGGGCGTGGCGGAGGAGAAGGGGCTGACGCTGGTCGTGGTGTGCGCGAACAACATGGGCGACATCTTCCGCAGGAACGCGTTCAACCTCGGCCTGCACGTGGTGCAGAGCCCGGAGGCCGTTGCCGACGCGCAGGACGGCGACACGTTCACGTTCGACCCCGACACGCGCCGGCTCGCGAACGAGACGCGCGGAAAGTCGTACGACCCGGTGCCGCTCACGCCCAAGGAGGACGAGATCCGGCGCTCGGGAGGGATCTTCGAGGTCGGTCGGCGCGAGTTCCGCGAGGCCACCGCTCGCAAGCCTGAGATCGCGTGGCCCGACGCCGCCACGGCGCGCAGGCTCACGACCACCGAGCAGATCCTGTGGGCGCATCGGGTGGACAAGGAGGCCGCGGTGCGCGCCGGCGCCACGCTGCGCGTGTACGCGGACCTGCTGCCCGCATCCGATGGCACGGCGCCGTTCTCGATCCACACCTTCAACCAGATCACCGGCGGCGCCACGATCTGGCCGCGCCAGATCGCCATCGCCAACGACCACTTCGTGTTCACCGGCGTCGATGCCGACGAGAAGCAGACCAGCATCGGCCGCCAGTTCGCCGCGCTCCACGGCATCGAGCGGCCGTACTACGCCACGCCCGGCGACGGCATCTTCCACTTCTACTTCCCCGAACAGGGGCTGGTTCATCCGGGCATGGTGATCCCCGGCGCCGACTCGCACAGCCGCGCCTACGGCGCCTACGGCGCCATCGGCATCGGCGTGGGCTCCACCACGCTCGGCTTCGGCTGGAGCACGGGCCACATCTACACCACGGTGGCGAAGCCGCGGCGCGTGGTGTTCACCGGGCGCCTCCAGCCGTGGGTCACGGGCAAGGACCTCGTGCTCGAGCTGCTCCGGCGCTGGGGTGCGAAGCAGTCGCAGGGCATGAGTGTCGAATTCGTGGACGCGCAGCGGCAGCTCCCGATCGCCTACCGCAACACCATCTGCAACATGATGGCCGAGGCGGAGAGCTGGAACGGCATCTTCGCGCCCGACGACATCACGTACGCGTGGTTCGCGGCCAAGGGGATGAAGGACCTGCCCTATCCGAGGATCGCACCCGGCACCGACGTGGAGTGGGCGATCGACGAGACACTCACGCTCTCCGACGTGCGGCCGATGATCGCCAAGCCCTTCAGTCCGGGTAATGCCTTCCCGGCTGAAGACGTCGCGAAGGAGCGCCTCACGTTCGACAAAGCTCTCATCGGCTCGTGCACGAACGGCGGCTACGACGACCTGCTGTCGGCCGCCCTCGTCCTGCGAGCGGCACGCGAGCAGGGGATGAAGAAGGCGGCGAAGGAGTTCGTGATCTTCCCCGGCTCGGGCGGCGTGAAGCAGCAGATCGAGCGCCCCGACGCGCGCCTCGATGGCGAGAGCATCGCCGACGTGTTCCGCTCGGTGGGCGGCGGCATCCGCCAGAGCTGGTGCGGCCCCTGCTTCGGCCAGGGACCGGATTCCCTCAAGCCGGGCCAGCGCGCCATCACCAGCTTCAACCGCAACTGGACCAACCGCATGGGCGTGGGCGGCGAGGGCTACCTGGCCTCGCCCAGCGTGGTGGCAGCGAGTGCGATGCTCGGCTACATGGGGCCGCCGAGCGAGCTGGGCCTGGCGTGGGAGCCGGAGGCGTTCGCGGTGTAGTCCAGGGCGGCGCGAGAAGGCCACGCTCACAGGGGTTGGCGTTCGCGCTCGGCCGCGGGCGCGTGGTCGTGCTCGGCGAGGCGGCCATGCTCACCGCCCAGGTCGCGGGCCCGCAGGCGTTCAAGATGGGCATGAACGCGCCCGGCAACGACGACCGCCAGTTCGCGCTCAACGTGCTGCGTTGGCTGACGCGCGCGCTGTGACGCGCGCGGCCTAGCAGTGCCGCGGGTCCTTGTCCTTCGCGAGCTGGCCAGCAGGCGTATGGCGGGCCGGTCGGCCGGGTGTGGGGCGGGCGGGCGCGGTCGGCTGGTACCAAGGCGTGTGGTCGACGGGGAACGCGTTCGTGCGGGCCGTCGCCGTCGATGCGAGTGCCACGACGCTCTGTACTGCCAGTACCGCCATCAGCGCGAGGGCGAGCGTCACCCGCAGGCGACGTGATCGCCGGGTTTCGGGGCGGGGATCGACGTCCCGCGCCATCTCCAGAGCCATGGAATCCCCCTTTCGTGCTACCGGGAGGGTATCGGACGCCGGCGACCCCGACCAGCGCTCAATTCACCTCACCCAGCTCGGCGACCTCGCGCCGGCGCACGCGCCAGGTGCTGCCCTCGGCCGCCACGGCGGCGGCCCAGCCGGCGGGCACGTTGAGCGCGCGCACGATCACGACCGAGGTCTCGTCCAGCTCCGGCAGCGGGTCCTCGAGGGCCAGGCCGTGGAGCTTCCGCCGCGCCTCGTGCCGGGCCCACGCTTCGAAGAACACCGTCCGCCGGCGTTCGGGCGGGGCGCGGAGGACCGCGGCCTGGTCCAGGAGGGAGAGGTGGTCGCGCGCGAGGCCGGAGACGTCGGCGTCCTCGAGTTCGCGCTCCAGGTCCACGCCCACCTCGCGGTCGCTCGCCACGCCCACGAGCGCCAGCTCCTCGCGCCAGGCGACGCTGAAGCGCGGTGCCTCGCGTCCCACCAGGCGGGGCTTGCCGAGCGGCGTGCGCTCGAAGCGGAGCGACTCGGGCGGCTCACCGAGATAGCGGCCGAGGATGGCGCGCAGGGCTCCCCGCGCCGCTGCCCACGCGGGCCCGGCCACCCGCCGTCGCGCCGCCTCCGCGCGCTCGTCGTGGCGCAGCGCCGATCGCCAGCGCTCGAGCGCTGGCGACTCCGGGCGCAACGGGATGCACCAGGTGTCGACGACGCCTGCGGGTAGACCGGCGAGCACGGCCGCGGCCGGTGAGCGGATCACATTCGAGGCTCCCGGGAGGGCCGCGTGGGTGCGCCCTCGTAGTCCTGGTCCGCGAGCAGGTGCTCGTGCTTCATCACCACGCTCTGCTCGGCGACGCGGGCGTGCTCGCCGATGTGGGCGCCGTAGAGCAGCAGCGACCCCGCCGAGAGAGTAGCGCCAGCGCCGATGTGCGAGCGGCCAAGCTTGAGCACGCGATCCTCGAAGCTGTGGAGCTGGAGGTGGCACGACACGGTGGCGTCGTCGCCCACGTCCAGCATGTCCGGGTCCACGACCTGGGCGAGGCTCGTGCCGAGTACCACGCGCCGCCCGATGCGGGCGCCCATTGCGCGCAGCCACACGCTCACGAGGGGGGTGCCCTCGACGCACTCTATCACCGGCCGGCCGTACGCTGACCATACTTCGAACAGGAAATCCCAGCGGCTGCACCAGCACGACCACAGCGGGTGGCGGTCCTCGCGCATGCGCCCGAGCAGCGTCCATTTTGCCGCCAGGGTGAGTGCACACAGGAATGCGCCCGTCACGAGTGCCGCGAGCGGCAGCACGCCGAATGCGAACACGGCTGCCGGCTCGGCGCGCGCGACGCGCGCGAGCGTCGTGGCCCAGAACGCGACCAGGAACGCGGGGAGTATGGGGAGCACGAGGCGCATGGACTCCCACAGGGCTCGGTTGGCGACGCGGATGCCCGAGGGCCGGAACGTGAGCCGCTCGTCGGCGGTCACCAGCTCGCGGTTCGGCAGCTCGAACGCGGGGTGGCCGAACCAGGCGCTGCCGGCCCGCACGCGGGCGGGGTCGGCCACGGTGCACACGCCCAGCAGCAGCTCGCCCGGCAGCCGCGCACCGGCAGGGATCACCGCGTGGTTCCCGAGGAACGTGTGGCGGCCGAACGTCGTGCGCTCGCAGTGCAGGTGCCCGCGGTGGACGAGCGGGCGGCCGAGGTAGATGCCGTCCGCGAAGAAGCAGTCGTCGGCGATCTCCACCAGCTCCGGCGTCACCTCCATGATGGTACTGATCTCGCAGCGCCGGCCCACGCGCATGCCGGCGAGCCGGAGCCACAGCGGCCAGGCGAGCGTGCCCGAGAGCGCCACGTTCGCGGTCTCGACGAGCCTCTCCTTCAAGAGCACCGTGAGCGCCGTGCCCCCACGGAGCGGGTAGACGCCCGGCTCGACGCGCCCGAGCGCGCGGCAGAGCAGCGCCTGGAGCGGCAGGGAGATGGCATAGCCCGCCATGATCGCGAGCGCCAGGGGGGCGAGCGGTAGCGACGAGAACGTGAACGCGGCGCGGCCCGAGATGCCGGCATTCCACGCCGAGAGCACCACCGCGGCGAGCACCATCGCGGGCAGGAACGCCACCTGCGCCACCGCCGCCTTGGCCGCGAGCAGTAACGCCGCATGCCAGGCGCTCGGACGCGGCGGCTCGGCGCTCGAGGGTGCCACCTCCGGCGCGCGGCCCTCAGGGGTCGCGGGCACGCCCTCCCAGCGCTCGCCGGCGGGGAGCACGGCGTTCTCGGAGAGCCACGCGAGCGGTCCCAGGAACGCGCCCGCTTCCATGCGGCTGCCAGGGCCCATGCGCGCCCGCGTGTCGAGCGTGGCGTCGGCGCCGATCGAGATGTGCGCGAACACGAGCTGCTGGCGATCGTAGGTGACGAGCCCCAACGACACGTCGCGACCCAGGGCGGCGCCGTCACCGATCTCGAGCAGGTCCCAGCCGCCGTGGTGGAGAGCCACCCCGCGGTGGAGGTGGACGTCGCCACCGACCCTGGCGCCGAGCGCACGCAGGAGCCAGGCGCGAAGCCCGGTGCTCTCCAGGAGGTCCCAGGGGATGCTGCGCGCGAACTGCATCACCATCCAGTGGCGGACGTACATCGACCCCAGGTAGGGATGCCGTCCCGCCGTGTAGCGCCCGATCAGTACGCGCTTGGCGAGCACGGTGAGCGAGGCGGCGACGAGAGTCCACAGGAGTGCACCCACCAGGGCGAGGCTCGGCAGCAGCAGCACGGAGGCGGTGACGCCGATCGCACCCGTGAGCCACGGCACCGCGCGCGAGGCGAGGAGCCACACGGTGTTCACGATCGCGAGCAGCGCCAGCAGGAGGAACGCTCCCTGCGCCACCACGCCCCAGCCGGCGTGCGGGGAGATGTTGGGGACGTTCTCCACGACCTGGCGTGGTGCTGCGTGTGGGACCTCGCGCGGCGAGGCCGAGCGGGGCACGCGAAGCGCCTTGGCCGCGAGCCCGGCCACGGTGCGCGCCTCGTAGAGGTCGCGCACGGTCAGCGACGCGGTGCGCCGCTCGCGCCGCAGCGTGGAGACGACCTGTGCTGCGACCAGCGAGTTCCCGCCGAGGTCGAGGAAGAAGTCGGCTTCCGCGGTGATCGCGCCCGCCTTGGGCAGGTGGGTGGCGAACGCCGCGGCGACCAGGCGCTCCAGCTCGCTCGCCGGAGTACGACCCCCGGCGGGTGCTGCGGGCGCGTGCGCGAGCTCCGGCAGCGCGCGGCGGTCGAGCTTGCCCGAGAGCGGCGCGCGCGGCAGCGCGTCCAGGCGCGCGATGTGCGCGGGCACCATGGGCTCCGGCAGCGTGCGCCGGAGCATGTCGCGCAGCCGGTCGCGGTCGGGCTCGCGGCCGTCGGCGGTGACCACGAACGCCACCAGCTCCGGCCCGGCGCCGTTCGCCTGCACGCGGCAGGCGGCTTCGATGATGCCATCGCAGCGGCAGAGCTCGCTCTCGACCGCGGTCAGCTCCAGCCGGTGGCCGCGGATCTTCACCTGCGTGTCGGCGCGGCCGTGGTAGGTGAACTCGCCGTTGGCGTGCTTCCTCGCCAGGTCGCCGGTCCTGTAGATCCGGCCGAGCTTCGGATGGTCGAGGAACTTCTCGCGGGTCAGGTCGGGCCGGCCGAGATAGCCGCGTGCGAGTCCGATGCCTCCCATGTAGAGCTCACCCAGCTCGCCCGCGGGCAGCTCGTGCAGGTCGGCGTCCAGGCACCAGGCTCGGTTCCCTGTGAGCGGCCAACCGATGGTGACCGGCACCCCGGGCTTCATCCGGGTGCGGATGCAGGTCACCGTGACCTCGGTCGGGCCATAGCCATTCTCCAACCAGCGGCCGCGCGACCACAGCTCGGAGACGTCCGGGGTCAGCTCCTCGCCGCCGACATAGACCAGCTTCACGTCGGGAAGGTCGCGCACCGGATCGTCGCTGCAGGTCATGCGGAGCATGGTCGGGGCCGGGCACCACACCGTGATGCCCTCGGAGCGCAGCCAGGGCAGGAAGTCGGGCCCCGACCGCACGCGCTCGTCGTCCACCACCACCACGGTCGCGCCGCTGCCCCAGGCGAGCCAGATCTCCTCCACCGACGAGTCGTAGGCCGCGGAGGAGGTCTGGGCGCAGCGATCCGCCGGCGTGATGCCGAAGCGCGCCGCGTCCGCCTGCACCAGGTTCGCCACGCTCCGGTGCTCGATCATCACCCCCTTCGGGTGCCCGGTCGTGCCCGAGGTGTAGATGACGTAGGCCAGCGTCTCGGGCTTCAACCAGCCCGGGGTGCGGCGCGCGTTGGCGACGCCGGACCCAGCTTTGCTGGGTGCCCCGCCCGAGACCGCACGTGGGGAGACGATGCGGGACTCGGGGAAGCCGGCGGCGAGGAGCACGGACCGGCGCTCGTCGTCTGCGATGACCGCGACCGCGTGCGAGTCCTCGAGCAGGAAGCGCAGGCGCGCTTCGGGCGTGTCCGGCTCGATGCACGTCCATGCCGCGCCCGCCTTCAGGATCGCGAGCTGCGCGGTCCACAGGTCGGCACCGGCTCGCGGGAGCAGCACCGCGACCACGCATTCGCCCGACACCCACGCCGAGAGGCGGTGGGCGAGCGCTTCGGCGCGCGCGTCCAGCTCGGCATAGGTGAGACGCTGTCGTGTTTCGCCGTTCCTTGGCGGAAGCTCGAGCGCGATGGCGTGGGGGGTGCGGCCCGCCTGATGCTCGAAGATAGAGTGCAGCAAGCGGACGCCCGTTGCGGTCCGCTCTTCCGTGTGCATATCGGGGTCTGCTCCGGCCATGGACGTGGGGTGGCCGCATTCTCCGATAGCTTCGCCATTCTCACAATGATAATCAGCATGATGAGACCGCCCATGCATCGCTTTCGAACCCGTTCGATGAGCATTGCGATGTGGCTCTCAATCCATGAACGGGCTCATGCGTGCACCGGCCAGATTGGAGCCACGAGCCCGCGATGCCGATGACCATGGAGGAAGCTCCATGGCGTCCGAAGGCCTTCGCTGGGGTCGCAAGAGCCTCGATCAGGGGTCGACCCACGATCCCCCCGTGTTCATAGCGTGCGAAAGGAACGGCCAGGATGGCCGGCTGGAGACAGAGACTCGCGGAGACCGCGCGGAAGAACCGCGTCGAGATCGTCGACGCCGGGCTCACGCGAAGAGACCTGGTCCAACTCGGGCTCCTGACCGCCGGCGGCTATCTCGTCTCCAAGCTCGGTCTCTCGACGCGTGCAGCCGGTGCCGGAGGCGCCCCCAAGAGCCCACGCACGACGCCCTGGGTCGAAGAGCTCCCGGTGCCGGCGGTCGCGACCCCGGTGGATGTTGATGCGCTCGGGGCGCGGCCCACGAAGGCCCCGGCTGCGGGGGAGAGCGGCCGGAACGATCCGCATCAGCACTGGGAGCTCTACGATCCCGCGGGCGCGGACCACTACCTGATCGAGAACCGCGAGACGCTCGCGAGCTGGCACCGCGAGCTGCCGCTCGATCGCTGCTGGTGCTTCAACGGCACGTTCCCCGGCCCGCGGATCCACGCGCGCCACGGGCGGTCGGTCCTGATCCGCTTCCGCAACCAGCTCCCGAGCCTGGATGCTCACGTGGGCTATGGCCGGCCGACGCCGAGCACCCGCGTCGAGAATGGCCACCAGGGCTCCGAATCCGATGGTCACCCGCTCGACACGATCGAGCCCGGCGCGTTCAAGGACCACCTGTTCTTGAACCGACGCGCCGGGTTCACCGACGCGCGCCATGGCTCCGGCGGCGACCCCCGTGAGGCGCTGGCCTCGCTCTGGTTCCACGACCATTGCCTGGGCTTCGCGGCGCAGAACGTCTACCGCGGGAATGTCGGGCTCTACCACGTGCTCGATGCGTTCGACACCGGCGACGAGAACGATCCGAGCGAGACGGCATGGAGGCTGCCATCGGGCCCCTACGACGTACCGCTGGTGCTCCACGACCGCTCGTTCGACCCCGATGGCAAGGGCTTCTTCGACCTGTTCGCGTTGGATGGCATCCTTGGCGACACGTTCACCGTGAACGGGAAGATCCAGCCCTTCCTGCGCGTGGCGCGGCGGAAGTACCGGTTCCGGATCCTGAACGTGGGCGCCACCCGCACCTATGAGCTGGCGCTCTCCAGGGAGCATCCGCTGGTGCGGCTGTCGCGGGATGGGAACATGCTGCCGCGGCCGCTCGTGGCGAAGCGCATCACGCTCGCGGTCGGGAGCCGCGCCGATGTCGTCGTCGACTTCAGCGGGCTTCCGAGCGGATCCGTGCTCCATCTGGTGAACTGCCGCGAGCAGGTGGATGGCCGTGGGCCATTGGAGAGGTCCGTGCCCCCGGCCCGGGGCCAGAAGCTCCTCCAGTTCGTGGTCGACGGCTCGCTCGATACCCAGACCGACCCGAGCCGGATCCCCGACCGCCTCGTGGAACTGCCGCCGGTGGATCACGCGGAAGTCGTCACCGAGCGCACGTTCGTCTTTGGCTGTGCGAACGGTGGCTGGAGCGTGAACGGGAAGCCGTTCGATCCGGACGTGTTCTCAGCGCTGCCGCGCCAGGGCACCGCCGAGATCTGGACGCTCGCCAACGACACCGTGGGCTGGACGCTCCCGATCCACGTCGCCCTGGAAGAGCACCAGGTCCTCTCGCGCAACGGTGTGGCCACGCCGCAGGACGAAGCGGCGCGTGAGGACGTGGTCATGCTCGCTCCCGGCGAGTCGGTGAAGACGTTCCGGCGCTTCCGCGACTTCACCGGCCGCTACGTCACGCGCTGCAGCAACGCGGTGCTCGGGGATCACGCCGCGATGTTCCAATGGAAGGTGGTGCCGTGAGCGAAGCCTCGCGCATGTCGCGTCGCGGCTGGCTCGCGCTCCTCGGGCTGCTCCCGGTCGCGGCCGCAGCCTTCCCGATCTTCGAGTCGCTCGAGCGCCGCCGGCGCCCGGGCACCCAGCGTCCCGTGCACGGCTTCCACCGCGACTACTTCCCGGACCTGGTGCTGCGCACGCAGGACGACGAGCGCGTGCGGCTCTACACCGATCTGCTCGCGGGCAAGACCGTGCTCGTCCACTTCTTCTATGGCGACGGTCGCGACGGCCTCTGCCCGGCGGTGACGGCGAACCTGGTCCAGCTCCAGCGGCTGCTCGGCGAGCGTTGCGGCCGCGACGTGTTCATGTACTCGTTCACGCTCGCGCCCGAGGCACCGGCGCGGCTACGCTCCTACCGCGCTGCGTATCCGATCACGGCCGGCTGGACGTTCCTCAGCGGATCCGCAGAGGACCTGGCGCTGTGCCGCGCCCGGTTCGGGGTCGCCGACCCCGATCCCGTGCTCGACCGCGAACCCGCCCGGCACGTGAACGTGGTGCTACTCGGCAACGAGCCGCACGAGCGCTGGCTCGCCCTGCCCGCGCTCTCGAGCCCCGGCGCCCTGCTCGAGCAGCTGGATCGCGTGGCCGGGGTGAAGACCTGAGGCGCTCGCGGGCGTGTGGAGGGCCACGGAACCTATCTTGAGAGCGCGGTCGCCGTGCGGTTCCTGCGCTGCCGGCAGCGATTCCGGTGCTAGGATGACGGTGTTTCGATCGGCGGCCGCACCGCCCGGAGCCCTGATGCGAAGCCGTACCCCGTCCCCACGGTCCGTCACCCGGCAGGCCCCGCTCTCCCGGGTGAAGCTGCAGATCCCCAACCCGGACGCTGCGGCGCTCGAGCGCCCGGCGCTGCTGGAGCTGCTCGAGCAGAACGCCGGCCGGCCGCTGACGCTGCTCACCGCCGACGCCGGCTGGGGGAAGACCACGCTCGCCGCGGCGTTCGCGCGCAGCCGGCACCGGCCCGTGGTTTGGTACGGGCTGTCGCCGTCGGACGGCGACCTGCGAGTGTTCGGCCGCCACCTGCTCGAGGGCTTCCGCGCCGACGCGCCGCGTTTCGGCGCCACGTTCTCGCGGCTGATCGAGGACACGAAGCCGGGCCCGCGCGGTGCGGAGCTCCTGGGCGAGGTGTTCGCGCAGGAGCTCGCCGAGTTGAAGGGCCCGCCGCGCCTGCTGGTGATCGACGACCTGCACGCCGCGTGCGCGAACGCCGACATCGTCACGTTCCTGGACGCGCTCCTGCGCCTACTGCCGTCCACGGTGCGCGTGCTCGCCGCGTCGCGCACGCCACCGCCGCTCGCGCTCGAGCGCATGCGCGTGCGCGGCGAGCTGTTCGAGCTCAGCGCCGAGCGGCTGCGGCTCTCGCGCGACGAGATGGCGCGGCTCCTGGCGGGCGCGCTCGCACGCCCCGCGGCCGCCGCCGAGCTGGACCGGCTGGACGAGGCGTCGGCGGGCTGGCCGACCGCGGTCCAGCTCGCGCTCGAGGCGCTGCGCCGCGAGCCCGCGCGCGGGCTGGAGACGGTGCTCACCGACCTGCGCGTGCGCGACCTCGAGCTGCAGGCGTTCTTCTCCGCCGAGGTCTACCGCCGGCTCGAGCCCGCCGCACGCGAGCTGCTCGAGTGCTCGGCCGTGCTCGAACGCTTCGACGCGGCGCTCGCGGAGCAGCTCTCGGGCCGGCGCGGCGCGCGCGCGCGCCTCGAGTCCCTCGCGCAGCGCGGGCTCGTGCGCAGCTTCGGCTCCGGGCTCGATGCCAGCTACGAGTGGCACGGGCTCGTGCGCGCGTTCGTGCGCCAGGAGGTGGAGACACGCGATGGCCGCGCCGCATGGCAGGCGCTGGAGACCGCCGCGGCGCGGGCGCTGCGCGCCCGTGGCGAGCCCGAGCGCGCCGTGCGTCACGCGCTCGCCGGATCGGATGCGGGGCTCTCCCACGAGCTCATGCTCGAGCTGTCGCCGGTGCTGCTGCGGCAGGGGCGCGCGAGCCTGATGCTGCAGCTCCTGGACGACGCGCCGGAAGCCACGGGGGAGCCGGGCGCGGTGCTGGCGCTGGCGCGCGCCGACGCGCTCGCGGCGCTCGGTCGCTGGGACGAGGCCGAGCGCGCCTACGAGCGTGCGCTCGAGGAGGCGCGGCGCACCGCGGCCGTGGAGCGCGAGTGCCGCGCGCTGCTCGGCTTGGGCAAGGTCCTGAACCTGCGCGGCCGGCACGAGCACGTGCTCGGCATGGCCGAGCGCGGGCTCGCCGCTTCCGCGTCGCTCCCGCTCGAGATCCACGCCCGACTCCTACAGATGAAGGCGTCAGCGCACTTCTACCTGGGCCAGTACCGCGCGGCGATGGCGCAGCTGGACGCGGTGCGCGCGTTGCTGCCGGCGGGCGCGGATCCCGAGCTGGTGGTGCCCACGCTCCACAACCTCGCCATCGCGTGCGCGTCGCAGGGCCGCTACCGCGAGGCCTCGGAGTGGTTCCGCGCCGCGCTCGCGCAGGTGCGCGGCACCGCGTCGCCGCGCGCGCCGCTCTACCTATCGAACCTCGCGTTCCTGCAGATCGAGCTCGGCGACCTGGGCGAGGCGCGGCGCGCGGCCGAGGAGGGCCTGGCTGCGGCGCAGCGGTTCGCGAACCGCGCCCAGGAGGCGACGTGCGTGGAGGCACTCGCCGAATGCCTGGCGCTCTCCGGCGATCCCGACGGCGCGCTCGCGCACCTGAAGCGCGCCGAGGAGCTGCACGACCAGCTGCGCATGCAGGTGATCACCGCCGACCTGCTCGCCGCGCGCGGCCGCGTGTTCTGCGCGCGCGGCCAGTACCTGCGCGCGGTGGAGTTCCTGAGCGAGGCGGTGGCGCGCGAGAGCACGCGGCCCGATTCGCCGCGGCTGACGTCGTTCCGCGCCCAGCTCGCCTGGGTCGAGCTGCGCGCCGGCCGCGCGCACGCCGCACGCCGACGACTGACCGAGCTCATGCCCATCGTGGAGCGGGGCGAGAACGACGACGAGCGCATGCGCGTTCACTGGTGGCTCGCCGAGTCGCTGCTGGCCCTCGGCGAGCGGCGGGCGGCCGAGCCCCACCTCGAGACGGCGCTCGCCCTCGTCCGCGAGCGCGGCTACGGGAACTTCCTGCGGCTGCGCGCGCGCGAGGCGCCGGCGCCGCTGCTCGAAGCGCTCGCGCGCGGCATCGAGATCGACACCTGTGCGGCAGCGCTCGTGGACGCGGGAGCACCCGCGGAGCCGGCGCTGCTGGAGATCGCCGAGGGCTCGTCGGTGGCGGCCGCGGAAGGAGCGCTGTCGGTGCTCTCCGAGTGCGGGGGCGCCGCGTCGCTCGAGCGCTTGGCCGCGATCGCGAGAAAGCGGCGGAGCCTCGCCAGCGCAGCGCGCGCCGCCCTCGCCCAGGTCGAGTCGCGCACGCGCCGCGCCACGGCGCCCGCGGGAGCGGCCGAGGCCGCGGACGGGGCGCGGCTGGTGCTCTTCGGTCCGCCGCGCATCGAGCTCGGGAGCCGCACGCTGCCGGCATCGGCGTGGCGCGCACAGCGCGCATTCCACGTCCTCATCCTGCTCGCCCTGCGCCCGCGGGGAGCGACGCGCGACGAGCTGCTGGAGACGTTCTGGCGTGGCCGCCAGCTCGCGGCGGGCAAGCGCAACTTCCACCCCACGCTCTCCTACATCCGCAGCGTGCTGCCACGGAACGCGGTGCCGCCGCTGCTGCGGGATGCCGAGCTCTACCGTCTCAACCCCGAGTACCCGTTGAGCTGCGACGCGTGGGAGTTCGAGGCGGAGTTGGACGCCGCGCGCCGCGCCGCGGGGGAGGAGCGCCTCGCGCACCTGGAGCGCGCGCTCGCGCTCGCCGCCGAGGAGGCACTCGAGGGCCTCTACGGGGAATGGGCGGGGGAGTTCCAGCACCGCCATCGCGACCGCGTGGTGACGGCGCGCCAGCAGGCGGGGGCGCTCCGGCGCGCGCATGGCGATGTCGCCGGCGCCCTGGACCACTTCCGCCGCGCGGCGGAGTTGGACGAGTTCGACGAGTCGGCGCGCGTGAGCGTGATCGAGTGCCAGGTGGCGCTCGGCAACCGCGGGGCGGCGATCGCCGAGTACCAGCGGCTCCGCGCCGACTTGAAACGCTCGCTCGACGTGGAGCCGCTCCCGGAGACGGAGCAGGCGGTGCAGAAGGCGCTGGGAGGCGCGAACACAGGGGCCGCAAGAATCTCACAACCTCAAGCCTCACAATGAGGTATCCAGATGACTCAAGCCCGGCTCAAGGCCCGCGGCGCAACCTCGGCGTCGATGCGACCGCTCCCGAAGCCTGCCACGCGGAGTGACGGACGCCGCTGGAGAAGCGTGCTCACCACGCTGCTCGGCGTCGCCTGCGCCTTGGCATTGGCGGCGCGGCAGGCCCACGCCGCGCAACCGTTCATCTGGGACCAGGACACGAACGGCATCGACGATCGCATCGAGTCCGTGCACCTGCTCGGCTACGCCGCCTC
>Ga0209811_10000359_pt1 | contig 20198 bp, 16 predicted proteins | sample Coa_R1_6_FD_187161 | JGI IMG/M metagenome (GOLD analysis project Ga0209811, IMG submission 187161) | Surface soil microbial communities from Centralia Pennsylvania, which are recovering from an underground coalmine fire. - Coalmine... | ecosystem: Environmental > Terrestrial > Soil >... | reverse complement strand
TGGTGACTATCAACACGGTGAAAGCGGCATGCGTTGGCGCGGGCAAAGCGCTAGCGAGCGGGTTTGTTTCGGCGCGCGCGGCGGCGCTGGCACAGGAGGCGATGACGGGGATGTTTGCGATCAAGGCGAAGATGGTGTTGGCGGTAGTGATGTTGGGGCTGGTGCTGGGGGGCGCGGGATTCGCGGGCTTTGTGGGGATGGGCGAAGAAGGGACTGTTCAATCGACCAAGCAGTCGCCCCAACCACCGCAAAAGCCACCTACCAAGATTGCCAAGATAGTGCAAGAAAAGAAGGAATCTCCGAAGGCCGTGGATTTATACGGCGATCCGCTGCCCGACGGTGCAATTGCGAGATTGGGGACGGCGCGGTGGCGACATGACGGGCATCCCTCAAGCCTGGTTTTCTCGCCTGACGGCAAGATTCTGGCGGGCAGCGCAGGCTTTTGGGTAAGCGTTTGGGACGCGACCACCGGCAAAGAGCTGTACCGGCTTCCTACTCGTGGGGTCTTGGACATTTCTCCTGATGGATCAACGCTGGTCCAGGTTGATGGCCTTGCCGCTAAAGGTTTGACTAACATCGACTTGTGGGACCTTCGCGAGGGTAAGAAGACTGCCCGCTTTTCTTTCCCTGGGCCCATGCTGCCAGGTAGTGGGGGTCCTATTCGCTATTCTCCCGACGGCAAAACCATCATCTTCGATTTGCTCGGCGATCTCTACACCATCCCATTCGCGGGCGGCGAAGCCAAGAAAATCACCACCGGCATGGGATTCAACAACCAGCCGCGTTACTCGCCCGACGGTAATTTCATCGCCTTCGTAAGTGATCGCGGAGGCGCCGAGAATGTGTGGATCTCCAAGCCCGACGGCGCCGAAGCCAAGCAGCTCAGCCAAGACGAGCAAGTCGAATTCGCCACGCCCACATGGACGCCCGACAGCCAGTACGTCATCGCCGCGCGCGAAAGCCAGTTCCCTGTCCTGACCTTCGAACTCTGGATGTATCACGTGAAAGGCGGCGCCGGCGTACAGATCACCAAAGGGCGCGCCAAGCCCGACGCGAGCCCTCGCGACTGGAACCACTCGATCGGCGCCTCAGCTTCGCGCGACGGTCGCTATCTCTACTACGCGACCCGCGGCGGCTTCTTCGACAAGGTTTACAACGTCTCGTTCCCACTTTCACAAATCGCGCGCCGCGACCGCATCACTGGCGAGGAAGACGTCGTCACCGATTCGCCAGGCAGCGCGTTCAGTCCCGTAATCTCGCCCGACGGCAACAAGCTCGTCTACGGCACGCGTTACGAAACCGAGACTGGTCTCCGCATTCGAGACATGAAGAGCGCGGAAGAGCACTGGCTGAAATACCCCGTGCAGCGCGATGATCAGGAATCCCTCTTCACGCGCGACTTCCTCCCCAGCTATGCCTTTACTCCCGACAGCAAGGAAGTCATCGCCACCTGGGGCGGCAAGATTCATCGCGTCAACGTGGAAAGTGGCGAAGAGCACGAGATCCCCTTCACGGCAAAGGTCGCTCGCGACCTCGGCCCTGCCCTGAACCTGTCCATGCGCGTCGAAGAAGGCGCGGTGCAGTTGCGCATCGCGCAAGGGCCCACCGAATCGCCCGACGGCAAGCGCCTGGTCTTCTCCGCCCTCACTCATCTTTATGTGATGGATCTTCCGTCCGGCACGCCCAAGCGCGTCACCAACGATCAGAATCGCGAATTCCAACCGTCGTGGTCTCCCGACGGACAATGGCTCGCTTACGTCACCTGGTCCGAAGAAGGTGGCCACATCTGGAAGACGCGCGCCGATGGCTCGGGCTCGCCGCAACAACTCACGCGCGTGCCCGCTTACTACCGCGATCCTGCGTGGTCGCCTGACGGTCAGCGCATCGTCACCCTGCGCGCGCCGCGCATCGCGCACGTGGAAGAGTTCGATGAGTTCGGTCACCAGGAAGCGATGGACCTGATCTGGCTTCCGGCCAACGGTGGCGACGCCAACTTCATCCTCCCCGCTCGCGGAGGTCAGCATCCGCACTTCGGCCCGGAGAAAGATCGCGTCTACATTTACTCCGACGCTGGCCTCTCCTCCATGCGCTACGACGGCACCGACCGCCGCACCATCGTGAAAGTCGTCGGCAAAATGTGGTTCCCGCAGCCGCCAGAAAAAGGCGAAGGCAATCCCGCCGAAGACGTTCGCCTCAGCCCCGACGGCAACTGGGCTCTCGCGCAGGTCAGCACGCAACTCTATCTGCTTGCGGTTCCCCACATGGGCGGCGAGCCTCCTACCGTCGACATCAACAAAGCCGTGCTTCCTCTCGCCAAGCTGACCGACATCGGCGCCGACTTCATGGGATGGTCTGCCGACAGCAAGACCATCACCTGGGCCGTCGGATCCACGTTCCTCCGCTTGCCCATCGACAAGGTCACGTTCGAAAAGCCGAAGCCGGAAGACGAGAAAGATAAAGAGAAGAAAGAAGACACCGGCGCCAAGCCCGCACCCACACCCAAGCCTGAGCCTCCGCAGCCGCCCGAACCGCCCCGCGCGAAATCAGGCAAAGACAAGAAGAACAACTCAAATTCCGCAGACTCCGCCGACTCCGATTCTTCCTCCGGCTCGAAGGAAGCTAAGGCCCAGAAGCCCAAGCCGGAAGAGATCCCGATCAAACTGGAGTTTCCCCGCCACCGTCCCAGCGGCACGGTCGTTCTGCGCGGGGCGCGAGTCATCACTATGCACGGCGACGACATCGTCTCCAACGCAGACATTGTCGTCAAAGACAATCGCATCGCCGCTATCGGCGAGCATGGCAAAGTCTCAGCGCCCGACGGAGCCAAGGTCATTGACCTCACCGGCACTACCATCGTCCCCGGGTTCATCGACATTCACCCGCACTGGAGCGAAATCCGACGCGGCGTTCTCGACTTACAGAACTGGGGATTCCTCGCGAACCTGGCTTACGGCGTCACTGCCGGGCGCGATCCCCAAACTTCCACCAACGACATGTTCGCCTACCAGGACATGGTCGACACCGGCGACATCATCGGCCCCCGCGCCTACTCCACCGGCCCCGGCGTTTTCCCCGACACCGATTTCCAATCGCTCGACGATGCCAAGGGAGTCGTCGACAAGTACAAGCGCTTTTACCGGACGCCGTATCTGAAGTCGTATCTGGTCGGCAACCGCAAGCAACGCGAATGGATGGTCATGGCCTGCAAGTCCGAGGGCGTGATGCCCACCACCGAAGGCGGCCTCGACACCAAACTCGACCTCAGCCACGTCATCGACGGCTTCAGCGGCAACGAACACAGCATGCCGGTCACGCCGCTCTATAACGACGTGGTCCAGTTCATGGCGAAGTCGGAAATCTTCTATACGCCCACGCTGATCGTCGCCTACGGTGGTCCCTGGGCCGAGAACTACTGGTACGAGAAAACCGAAGTCCACGACAACCCGAAGATCCGCCACTTCATGCCGCACAACATCCTCGACGACCACACGCGCCGCCGACCCATCTGGGTACGCGACGACGAACAGGCCTTTCCCCGCCTTGCCAAGCAAGACGCCAAGATCATGAAGGCGGGCGGCAAAGTCTGCATCGGCAGCCACGGACAATTTCAGGGCCTCGGTTATCACTGGGAAATGTGGTCGCTCGCCGCGGGCGGCATGGGCAGCATGGAAGTTTTGAAGTCGGCAACCATTCATGGCGCCGAAGCTCTTGGCCTCGAAAAAGATCTGGGCTCCATCGAGCCCGGCAAAATGGCCGACCTGGTCGTGTTGAATAAAAATCCGCTCGACGACATCCGCAACACGGAATCAATCCGCTACGTGATGAAAGACGGTGAGCTCTTCGAAGGCGACACGCTGAACGAAATCTGGCCGACGGAGAAGAAACTGCCTTCGTTGTGGTGGTGGAACGAAAAGCCGTAGACAACCGAATTATTGTGAACAAACATCAGAAGGTTGCGTCGCCCCTTGACCCAAGTTCATCTCACAACGCGATGCCGACCCTCAGCAGGCGAGGATCGTGAGTGAAGTCGAATGCTAGCTGTCTTGAGGCAAGATCTCCGCTACGCGTTGCGGCAGTTGCGCAAGAGTCCAGGCTTCACCGCAGTGGCGGTTATCACGCTAGCTCTGGGTATTGGTGCGAATACTGCGATTTACACGTTGCTCGATCAAGCCCTCTTGCGCAGCTTGCCAGTCCCGGAGCCCAAGCGGCTGGTTGTATTGAGGTTTTCTGGTGAGGATACCGGAAGCACTCACGCCAGAGGCGATTCCAGCCTTGTGTTTTCCTACCCCATGTATCGCGACTTGCGCGATCGAAATTCAGTTTTCAGCGGACTGATCGCCACCAGTTGGGCGCAGGTCGGACTGCAAAAGAACAACCAGCCAGACCTTGCTGACGCGGAACTAGTCTCCGGCAATTACTTCGACGTGCTTGGTGTACAGCCGGCAGTAGGTCGTTTATTGGTTGCGTCTGATGACGTCGTAGAAAATGGCAACCCAGTCGCGGTGCTCAGCTTTAACTATTGGCAGCGGCGGTTTGACGCCGCTGCGAAGATCGTCAATGAGAGCATTTCCATCAACGGGCACCCATTCACAGTCGTTGGCGTGGCTCCGCGCGGCTTTCACAGCATGGTGCGTGGAGATAGCCCCGCAGTCTTCGTCCCCATAACGATGAAACCCGAGATCACGCCTGATTGGAATGATCTTGGACAACGCCGATCCAGGTGGTTGTATATAGTCGGCCGGCTCAAGACCGCAACTAGGCGCGAACAAGCCCAGGCTGGTATCGACCAAGTCTGGCATTCAACACGAGCCGACGAGTTGAAACAGCTCGGGCATACGTCACAGGCTTTTCGCGATGCTTTCCTCACAAACTCCCACCTATTCCTTGAGGATGCTTCTAGCGGTGTGCCGTTGCACGGAACGGTGGCAACGACGCTGCTGATCGTTATGGGCATGGCTGTACTTATGGGTTTGATGTCGTGCACCAATGTCGCAAGTCTCTTGCTCGTACGAGTGGCACGTCGGACGCGAGAGGTTTCGATTCGGTATGCGCTCGGCGCGCGAAGGGGAAGGTTGATCCAGCAGTTGTTCGCGGAGGGCACTCTGCTAGGATTTGCGGGCGGTGCGGGCGGCATCGTTTTGGAGCCGCAAATCGCGACAGTGCTGATTCGCACAATTGGGCAGGGTGGCCGCAACCAGCCTGCTTACGGCATACATCCTGATTTCCGCATTCTTGCCTTCAATTTCGGGTTGGCTCTGTTTGTGAGCGTCCTGGTCAGTCTGGCGCCTGCATTTCTGCTGTGGCGACCCGACGTAACCCAAGCTCTGAAGCAGCAGGAACCCGTCATTACAGGAAGCTCCCTTCAGCTGCGCCGGGCTACAGTCGCGGCACAAATTGCGCTGAGCCTTTTTCTACTGGCTGGCGCCGGCTTGTTTGTGCGAACGCTGCGTAATCTCAAGAACCTGGATTTGGGATTCACTACGGATCAGTTGGTGACGTTCACGGTCGACCCGAAACTCGCGGGCTACGAAAGTAGCAGGACGGCGGCTCTCTATCAGGAAATACTGGACAAGCTGTCCGAGCTGTTTGGAGTCGAATCGGCCGCAGCTACGAACGATCCTGAACTGGTTAACAACAATTGGGGCAACAACATCACCATCGCGGGTTACCACCCTGCCGAAGGCGATCACATGAACGTCGAGTGGGCACGGGTCAGTCCAGGATACTTCTCGACATTGAAAATGCCTTTACTTGCTGGGCGAGAAATTGATCAATCGGATCGCATGGGAACCCACAAAGTCGCTGTTGTAAACGAAAGTTTCGCGCATCGCTATTTTGGCCGAGCGCAGGATGCGTTAGGGCACTATTTCTGTTCCGGAGTCGGTGACGTCACGCCCGACATCGAAATCGTTGGTGTTGTAAAGGACGCGAGACACACAACCGTGCGGGAAAGCGTGCGGCGAACCGTCTTTACGCCTTATCTGCAGGACCCGGGACTGGACCCGGTGTACCGCTTTGGCCTGACCTTCTATGTCCGCACACGACAAGATGCCGAATTGGCGAAACTCACGATCGGCGCAGCAATGCATGCGCTCGATTCAAGTCTGGTGCTCAACCAATTCCGCACGATGAAGGAACAAGTGGACGACAACCTGAGCGATGAGCGCGTAATAGCCGTGCTGGCAACGAGCTTCGGTGTACTCGCGGCTCTCTTGTCAGCGATTGGCATTTACGGGGTTCTGGCTTATTCGACGGCCCAGCGCACGCGTGAAATAGGCATTCGTGTTGCGATGGGAGCAGCTCGCTTCGAAGTTATCAAGGTGGTCGTTTCTGAGGTTGTACGTCTTGCCGCGATTGGGCTTTCCATCGGCCTGCCACTTTGTTTTCTTTTGGCGCGCTTCGTTCGTGGTGAACTGTATGGGATCTCCATTTACGACCCGGTTACCTTGGTTGCCGTTTGCGCAATCATTGCAACAACCGCGCTTGCGTCTGCTGCGCTACCTGCGTGGCGAGCGATCAAGATCGATCCCATGATTGCACTACGGAACGAATAAAGGCTCACATTCAAATCGCTACCTTGCACCGGGTATTGCACCGCGGGATGCATACCCACCGCGTCCCCCTATAAACTACTGACGCCCGATCGGCGTCGGGTAACACCCAGCAACAAACCCGTGAGGTATACGATGGCTTGCAACCCCGAGGTCCTGAAGCACGTTCCCCTGTTCGCTCTGCTCGACGCAGACGAAACCTCCGTCCTGGCCAGCCAGGTCGAGCTCAAAACCTTCGCCCCGCGCCAGCGCATTTACAAGATGGGCGACCCGGGCGGACAAGCCTACGTGATGGTCTCTGGAACGGTTCGTGTCACCACGGTCGATCAGGATCACCAGGAAGTCGTCATCGACGAACCTCAGCACGGCGAGTTCTTCGGCTTCGCTTCCATGCTCGAGCAAACCCCACACCAGACCACGGCCATCGCGCTCGACGAAACCGTCTGTCTCGAAGTCGACCGGAATGACATCTCGGTCCTGCTCCAGCGCAAGCCTCTGGCCGGCATGGATATGCTCACCGTGCTCGGCCGCCAGTTTCACGCGTCGCAACAATTGGTCCGCGTGCGCGCTATGCGCAACCCCAACGACGTTATCGATAAGGAAGCCACCTTTGGCGAGCGCATCGCCGACACGGTTGCCGGTTTTGGCGGTTCCTGGACGTTCATCATTTTGTTTCTCGTCGTTCTCGTCACCTACAGCTCGATCAACATCGCACTCGGCCATCACGCCTGGGATCCTTATCCGTTCATCCTTCTCAATCTCTTCCTCTCCATGCTGGCCGCGCTTCAGGCTCCCGTCATCATGATGAGCCAGAACCGACAAGACACGCGCGACCGGCTGCGCGGCGAACTGGACTATGACGTGAACCGCCGCGCTGAGTCCGAAATTCAGGGCCTCGCCAGAAAGCTGAACCACATCGGCGAAAAGATTGCCGACATCGAAGACGTCCTCCGCACCCAGGTAGAGAAGTAGACGATTGATCGAATACAACGGTGAAAAAAGCGCGCGAGGCCAAGTCGTAGCGCCGGCGTCCCGCAGGTAGTCGCTGGGGGCACCCCAGGCGCGAACTCGAGCAGGATTCTTTCCGTTGGCCGACCAACTGAGGGTTGTTAACACTCCCCTCCCTTCGAACGTCTATCATCTAGCGGGGATTTTGCGCGCATGGCCAGGTCCGGCGACAGAGGTGACCTGCTCGCGACAGGCCTTCGATCCGGGCCTCTAAAGAAGCCGTCCGCGTCGGGAACCTCAGACGATGCGACATGGGTGGCTGCGGCGCGCGACGGCGACCGCACAGCATTTGGGTGGCTGTACGAGCGGTACGCTCGCATGGTCCACGGAGTTCTGCTGGCGAAGGTCCCGGTCGGCGATGTGGATGACCTCGTCCAGGATGTCTTCATCCGGGCACTTCGCCGACTGTCAACGCTACGCGAAACCGCAAGCTTTGGAGCATGGCTGGCAACCATCGCTCGAAATGTGGCGCATGACTATCGCCGTGGATTGGTGCCAGAAGAACCACTTCCGGATGATGCCTCTGACCAAGAAATTCAGTGTAGAACTTCAGGCGGAGATCAGGATTGCCCATCGGCCGCAATTCTCGAGGCGGTCATGAGTCTGTCCGAGACCTATCGGGAGACCTTGATTCTACGGCTGGTCGAGGGCATGACCGGGCCTGAAATTGCGGCTCGCACTGGCATGACGCACGGCTCGGTGCGCGTCAATTTGCATCGCGGCATGGAGCAACTCCGCGCCAAGCTAAATGCGGGCCCGAGCCGCGTTAGGCCAGAACAGGAGAAGTCCTAATCATGGACACGGGCGACAATCGAACCGAAAACAGACCGCCGATAGAGAGTAATGACTATCTGTGGGACCGGTCCGGCGAACCCGATCCCGAGATTCAGCATCTGGAAGCATTACTCGAGAGGTTTCGACATGATTCTCCAACTCCGGCTTTTCCGGAGATCGTCCCCGAGCGACAATGGGCATTCTTTCCCTGGCGCCGGCGGTTGTTCCCCGCTCTAGCTACTGCGGCGGTTGGCATAGCAGCCATCGTTGCAGTGACATTGCTGGTCTACAGAACGAAGCCCACTCCAAGTACGCTCGCGGGTTGGAATGTCTCCGGGGTAAGAGGGACGCTTCGAATCGGACAAAAAACCATCGGCGGGAAAGAAGGGACGAGCCGTCTCGTCATTGGCCAAATGCTTGAAACCGACAGTCAGTCGCGGGCCAGCCTTCAGGCGGACGATACCGGCAAGATCGAGGTGGACCCCGGCACGCGCTTGCGCCTGCTGAGCATGGGTTCGGGGCTGAAGCGGATTGCTCTGGATCGCGGAACGATTCATACCTATATCTGGGCACCTCCCGGTCAATTCGTAGTCGACACGCCTTCGGCTGTCACGGTCGATCTGGGTTGTGCTTACACTTTGCAGGTCGACGATTCGGGCGCAGGCATGGTGCGCACTTCTCTGGGATGGGTCGGATTCAAGCTGAATGGCCACGAATCCTTTATTCCGGCGGGCGCTGCTTGCGCGACCCGGCCGAAGGTCGGTCCCGGAACGCCCTACTTCGAGGATGCCTCCGCCGAGTTCCGCTCTGCCTTGGCGAGGTTTGATTTTGAGGACACCGCATCACGGCAACGTGCACGTGATGTAGTAATCGTACTAAGCGAAACTCGCAAACGCGATGCCCTGACGCTGTGGCATCTCCTGACGCGTGTCGATGACCAGCAGCGAGTCCTCGTCTACGACCGGTTGAGCCAGCTCGTGCCTCCGCCTGCCGCTGCCACGAAAGAAGAGATCTTGCGACTCGACCAGCCCATGCTCGACCTGTGGTGGAACGAGCTTGGATTTGACGACATCTCGGTTTGGCGGCATTGGGAACGCTCCTGGGCTGGAACCGCGACCCCCGTTCGTGAAAAGTAATCCGCAGCACTTCACTTCGTAAATCCACCTACAGTTTCGTTCGCATACCTGCGTTGGCGTGTTAACAGCCACCTTTCTCCCGGCGTCTCTTGAAGCGTGGGCTAAATCAACACACTGGAGGGACCAAAAAATGAAGGCACATACCTTTTCGCGCCCCGTGCTTAGCACTGTGGCCGTTCTCGCGTTTACAGCCTTCGCACACGCCGGACCGCCGCTGATCTGCCATCCCATTGAAATCGGGCAAGCGAGGTCCCTGCCCTGGGTTGAACTCAACTACAAACGAGACACAAGCTACGACCTGAAGAATCTCAGCCAGGACACGCTGGCAATCCTAGATTCGACCACTTCTGTCTTGGTGCGCATGGAGACTTTGCGTCGGGCCACAATCTACGCTCGCCCGGACCCACAAGCGGCGAAGGAGCTGATCACGCGGCTTCAGGCGCGCGCCGCGGACTCAGATGCCGCCGGTCGCCCGGACGCCCTCGCGTGGTTCGACGTCGGCTACCTGGCCGAGGCTTACAAGCAATGGATGGGCAAAGGCGAGCCCAACCCCGCGGCCGGTCTGGACGGATATAGCTTGGTGCGAAAGGCGATCAGTTTGCGCGGGTCGGATCCAGAGATGGAATTCGCAGCTGCCATGATCACCCTGCTGGGTCCCGACGGTGCTCACCGCGATCACGTCCAAAAGGCGATGGCCGGGGCGAAGCACGATCCTCTTCTCGCGCAGAACCTGGCCTCTACCTTCAACCATCAGACCATCTCCGAGCTTCTGGTCGCCGCGCCGGCAGGAAGGTTTTAGCAATGAACCCGGACATCGGCAAGTCTCTCACTGGAGGGGAAGTCAGATTATGGCTTCCCCGCCTGTTGGCATGTGCTGGGTTGTTGGCCTTCTCGCTCACTGGGTGGACCGCAGACGAGCAGCACTCCGCTCCCGACCTCACGGCCCACGAGTGGGGAACGTTCACCGCAATTGCCAGCAAGGACGGTCGGGCGGTCGAGTGGTTGCCGTTAGGCTTGCCTCGACTCCCCCCGTCCACCGATCTGCCCCAATTCGTGGAGCATATCAGCGACGTTAACTTCAAACTGGGGCTAGGTGGCACCATTCGCATGGAGACGCCAGTGCTCTATTTTTATTCTCCGCGAGACCTGACTGTGTCGGCGAAAGTGTCCTTCGCTAAAGGACTCATCACCGAGTGGTATCCCCATGCTGATCGCGTTCAGCCGGCTGGAATCGTGACCGATACCAGCTTGAGCCGGTTGTCGGTGGATGGCAGCATTGAGTGGAATCACGTTGCCGTCTCTCCGAATCGGGCTGGCAAGCTTGAGAGTGAGGAGCAGCCGAATCGCTACTACGCTGCTCGCGATACCGCTTCCTCGCCACTCCGCGTCCAGACCACTACGGGGGAACAGCGAGAGAAATTTCTTTTTTACCGGGGAGTTTCCGCCAGCCCATTGCCGATTTCCGCTCGGTTGACCTCCTACGGAAAGCTCGTGGTCGAAAGTCTTAGCGGGGAAGAGATTCCCAACGCCATTCTTTTTGAACGCCGCGGCGAACGAGTTGGCTATCGCTTAACGGGCGCGCTGACCGATGCAACGACCGTGGACCCTCCGGTGCTGAAGGGAAGTGTTGACTCTCTGTGCGGCGATCTGGAAGAGATTCTCGGCGGTCAGGGTCTGTATCGAGACGAAGCCCACGCCATGATTGAGACGTGGAAGGACTCGTGGTTCGAAGAAGGCAGTCGGCTGATTTACATCGTGCCGAGGGGGTTCGTCGACAAGATCTTGCCTCTCACAATCGATCCGCTGCCGGGGCAGATTGTGCGCGTCTTTGTCGGCCGGCTTGAAATCGTGACGCCTGCCACGGCTATGGCCGTAAGAACAGCTCAGGCTCGCAATGATGAAGCCACGCTAGACCAATACGGCCGCTTCCTGGAGCCAATTCTCCACACCATCGAGCAGGAACATTAAAAAGAGCGCGACGCGAGAACGTAGAAGCGGGTGAAGTGCAACTCAGGAGCAACTCGCCCGAAGTAGCCCTTATGGCCCACCGCTAGGTTCGAGCACGGCACAAGAAAAAAAGCCCAGCGCCGAAGCGCTGGGCGAATCAACACAGAGAGAGAACTTATTTGTTTTCCGCTTTCTCGTCGGCCTTTGCGGCGGCGGAATACTTCTTCACGGTTGACAGGAAAGTTTCCGATCCCTCGGGGGCTGGTACGCCACCCGTCAGGATCTTCTGGAACGACGCGTCGTTACCGTACAACACGCGAGTCTCGTCGTTGTCCTGGCTGATGCCCGCTCCGTTGAGCGATACGCCGGCGAATACGCCGCGAGCCCGCGAATACGAAAGCACTTCGGCGCGCATCTTCCAATCCGTATCACCCTCGGCGTGGCGACCTACCGGCCCGGCCGCAACCGAAGCATCTGCTCCCAGCTTGAACTTGCTGTTCAGCAGATTGCGCATGCCTTTCTCGTTCATGATTAGCATCACGACGTCGACAGCTTCTCCACCGATCTGGAAGCCCACGCTGCCACCCGCCAATTTGAACGGCGCCGGCGCGCTCCATCCGGTAGCGGTGTGGCAGGTCGCGACTCCTTTGCCGTAGTTCGCGCCCACCACAAAGCCACCCTTCAACATGGAGGGCACCACCGCGACGCACTTCGCCGACGAAAGGATTTCCTGCGGAATGCCTTTGTCCGGTGTGCCCATAATTTCGTTCATGACGGAGGCGGCCGAGTCCATACGCTTCACTTCGTCCGACACGTCTTTCTTGTCGTCAGCGAGCGCGAAAGGAATCATGCACGAGATCACGAAAGCCGCGACCAGCAACGAACTGCTAAAACTCTTTTTCATACAAATCCTCTTCTCCATACTCAATTCCGTCGGCGCCGCGCAACCGCAACAACAGGTTCGAAGTGCGGATCAAGCGCGGCGCATCTCCGGAATTCAAGCAACTGGGCTGCGTCCCTGGATCACGCGGATCAGGACGACAATGATGGCCAGCAACAGCAACAAGTGAATGAAGCCGCCCATCGTGTAAGAACTCACCATGCCAAGAGCCCACAATACGAGCAGAATTACAGCGATAGTCCAAAGCATTGTGAAACTCGCTTTCTCGGTCGCTATGTCGACCGACTTATTGGATTGCCAAAGTCTCTTCGAACTTCGTGCTGCAGTGTAGGGCCGTCGTGCGCTTGCCAGAATCAGGCAAAGACCCTAGACTCGCCGTCACGTTTCCCCTAAATCCTTACTACTGGACCGAGTACTCGTACTGCATCGCGCTCGGGTTGTGCCGGATGCCCAGAGGCCGGCGTAGAAAACGGCGCAGCCGTACGCGCGCCTGGTGGAGCTGCGATTTCGAGTTGCCGATGGAACAGCCCAGCTCTCTCGCAATCTCGCTGTGCGCCTTCCCTTCCACGTCGTGCAGCAGGAAGATCGTCCGGTATCCCGGAGGCAGCTTGCGCAGCGCGCGATGAATTGCAATGCGGTCGATCGCGCCCGTCAGATGGAGATCGTCCACCGGACAAGCGTTCACCATCGCGGTCTCACTCGAATCGGGAAGCGTTCCGCCCGTATCCAGCGAAACCGGTTTGCCGTGGCTCGTCCGCAGCCGCATCAATACCACGTTCACGGTCAACCGATAGAGCCAGGTGGAGAGTGCCGAGTCCCCACGAAACGTCGGCAGCTTCTGGAAGCACTGCAGAAACGCTTCCTGCGCGCAGTCTTCTGCCTCCGCCTTTTCGCGAGTGATCCGCAGACAAATTGCATACACCCTTCTCTTGTGAGTTTCGTAGAGCTGGGCGAATGCGTCTTTGTCACCCAGTTGTGCCTGACGCACCAGTTGCATTTCTGACGGCGTTTCAACTCGCAGCTTCGTTGTCATGTTGCAGATGAAAACATGCGGCGTTTAAAGCGGGCATCGGGTGCTAGCTGTAGAGTGCGAAACTCGAATACGTAAAAATGCGAGCGAGCGGACTCGAGAATTCTTGAGTTGCACAAGCAATCTGCGTCCTCGACGCAACGTGCCTAATAGTCGCCGGAGCCGCGGAAATCGCGGGATTGGCCGCGTTCGAACAGGGGCTCCGAATTGCAAATTCAGAGCGTCATTCTTTCAGGTGGCTCACATCGTAGCCAGTGGGGCAAAACTTTTTACTTAACGCGAGCCCGGGGTTGGGGGTACGCACATATTGACAGGAAAGTCGACAGGAGGGTCCGCAAAAATTACATCCGGCAGCCCATGCGTGGATTACCTTAAATGCGAAAACTCAGTCGCTTACGAGTTTGGCACGCATAATGCAAGGTCTATTCTGTATACGGGGCAGTAAACATTTGTAAAGCCCAGTTGATGACGGGCAGGTTTCGCGTCATTATTGCAGTCAGGCGGCCCGGAATGCAGTGAACATCCCCGATTCTGGTCGCACCCAGGGTTTTCTTCGTGCAAGTACAAACTGACGTTTGCCTGTGAAGGGAAGCTTTCCTTTTATGCATGAAGTAGTCGCAACCACGGCGCGCGCTTTTAGGTCTGCCCGAGAATTCTCTCGCCGGTGCGCTTGCCGTCACGAACACGCTCTCGCAATTTCAAACTTACACACTCGCTCGATTTCGCATCTACCCGTTACCAACCTGCGCGCAACTCTCCCGCTCGGAGGTGAATTATGAGTACATTTCGCATATTGATCGCTGATGATCACGAGATTGTTCGACGCGGTATCCGTGCGCTTATCGAAAATCATCCCGGATGGGAAGTATGCGCCGAGGCTTCCGATGGACGCGAGGCAGTTGAAAAAGTGCGCGAACTGCGCCCCGATCTTGCACTGATCGATGTCAGCATGCCGAACCTCAACGGCCTCGATGCCGCTCGCCAAATCGTCGACATAGCGCCCCAGACGCGCGTCCTCATTCTCACCATGCACGAATCCGAACAGATCGTTCGCGAGGTGCTCGAGGTGGGCGCCCGCGGCTTCCTGCTGAAAACCGACGCCGCCCGCGATCTCGTTTCCGCCATCCAGGCCCTGCAACGCAGGACCACTTTCTTCACTTCCAGCGTCGCCGAAATGGTTCTCAACGGCTTCCTCGACGGCCGGGGCGACACTCGCAGAATTTCCAAAGAGCGCCTCACTCCCCGCGAGCGCGAGGTGGTTCAACTTCTCGCGGAAGGCAAAAGCAGCAAGGAAGTCGCCGTAGTTTTAAACCTGTCCGTCAAGACAGCGGAAACCCACCGCACCAACGTGATGCGCAAGCTCGACCTCCACTCGGTGGCCGACCTGGTTCGCTATGCCGTGCGCAACAAACTGGTCCAAGTCGCTTAATCCTGTCTCTCCTTTCACTTAGCTCTAATGTTCAGCTAAGGAAGCTTCCGGTCAGCGCTACGGCGTTGACCGGATGGGCTTACCTGCCCCGGGTCACTAAGTTCTTGACAGTGGTTCCACCAGGTACTGGCACCGTGGTGCTCTCCTCCGTCGGAGGCGGTCGAAGCGCCCCGGTTTAAGAAAGTCCGGTTTAAGTCCTGGAGGGAGGACGCTACGACTACACCAGGCCGAGTTCTAGTGATCAGCACGGGCGAAAATCGCGATGTGGTCACAGCCGCGATGAACCATTGGTCGATCGAGGCGGTGCCTTGCAGCGGCGTGGTCGAAGCTCGCACGCTCCTGCCTAGCGCTCGCCCCTCGCTCATTTTCTGCGAGGAAGATCTGCCCGATGGCACATACCGCGAACTGCTGAACGATGTCAGCAAGACCGCCAAGACGCGCGTCGTCGTGATTTCACGGGACGCCGAACTCGACGCACACTACAACGAAGCACTCGCACTCGGCGCGTTCGATATGATTGCCAGCCCTTGCCGGCGCAGCGATGTTCAGTGGATCGCCATCCGCGCCATGCAGGACGAACTCCGGCGCTCTGGCGGTCGACGACGCACCAAGCCGGGCCCCCACGAGATCGGTTCCACGCCTCCCCCCGAGAACGGCGAAGGAACGATCCCCAACGGGCAGTAGGCCTCGCGAGCGGCCGTGTGCGCAAGGTCGGTTCTCCGTGATCTTCAACGCGCTAGCTAGTAGCAGTTCTCACTGCTCCGATGAACTTCGACACCTATCGACGACCTGCTGTGGCGCAGTCGTCGACGCGCTTGAAATTCACAATCGCAATTCTGTGGACGCTTTTGCTGACCATCTCCCCCGCGGTCGCCCAGGCTCCAGCGGTCCAGTCGCCGCCCTCCTCAACTGACGCGCAGCCCGAGAAGTCCGCCGCTTCCGCCAAATCGCACACCGTCCAAGCATGGGAGATTTTGTCCGCGGGGATGAACAATCGCAATGCCCTTCGCCGCGCGGAAGCGGTCGTCGCTCTCGGCACCGCTGGTTCGCAAAAACGCGTCGTGCGCATGGTCGAGCACGCTCTCGACGACAATGACCCGTCAATTCGCGAACTCGCCGCCAAGTCTCTCGGTGAGATGCGCGCCCACTCCTCGATTCCGCAGCTCACAAAAGCTCTCAACGACGAATCCGCTGACGTCAGCTTCGCCGCCGCCAAGTCCCTCTGGTCGATGGGCAACCGCTCCGGCCGCGACGTGTTCCTCCAGATTCTTTCCGGAGAGAAAAATTCCTCTGGCGGCGTGATGAAAAGCGGCCTCATCAAGAATGAATTTCAGGGTGCCCGCAAGAAGTTCGACGATCCCAAGAGCCTCGCCGTCCTGGGCGCCAAAGAAGCCGCCACCTCTCTGTTCGGCCCGGCCGGATGGGGCATCAAGATCATGGAGGAAATCACTCAGGATCGCTCCGCGTCCGCCCGCGCCAACTCCGCCCTCCTGCTCGGACCCGATGCCACCCTTGACACCCTCCGCCAATTACAGGATGCTCTCAACGATAAGAACTGGATCGTTCGTGCGGCTGCAGCTCAAGCCCTCGGCGCCAGTCGCCATCGCGACCAGGTCCCGTACCTGCAGCCCTTGCTGGAGGACTCGAAGCCCGCGGTTCGCTGCATGGCAGCTGCCGCCATTGTTCGCTTATCCGCAGGACCGGCGGCTGCTACGCCGCCGCGAGGCCCTTCCGCGGCAGAAGTTCATCCCGCGTTCGATCCGGCGACTCAGAAATCTTTGCAATAAGGAGACCCAATGAAACATCCGCGGTTGCTCGCTGCAGTTGCGATGCTTTTGGTGACTTCTCTGTCCCTCAGCGCACAACAAACCCAGCCCTCCGACCGTGCCGTCGAGCGCATTCAGAAAGAAGTGCGCCACGAACTCCTCATGCTTCCCTACCTCGGCGTGTTCGATAACCTGGCTTACAAAGTGGACGGCTACAACGTCACCTTGCTCGGACAAGTCACCCGTCCGACTCTCAAAAGCGATGCCGAAAACGTCGTGAAGAAGATCGAAGGCGTCGAGAAGGTCGACAACCAGATCGAAGTCCTCCCGCCCTCACCCATGGACGATCAGCTTCGCCGTCGTCTCTACCGTGCCATCTACGGCTTTCCCAGCCTCCAGAAATATTCCATGGGAGTGCAGCAGCCCATCCGCATCATCGTCAAGGGAGGCAATGTGAGTCTGGAAGGGGTAGTCGATAACGAAGCCGACAAGAACACCGCCGGCATTCGCGCCAAAACCGTCTCCGGTGTGTTCGGAGTCACCAACAATCTGCAGGTCGTCAAACCCTAGTGCTCAGCAGGCTTCGCCGCCTCGCCACCTTTCAGAGCCTCCGCATCCTTCGGAGGCTCTGAAGCTTTTTCACCATCTGCGCCCGCGTCACCCTTAGGCTTGTACTGCACAATCACCGTAATTCTCCGGTTCGACGGATCTTCCGGACTATCCTTCTTGCGAAGTTGCTGATCCGCGTACCCGCGTATTTGCACCACCTGCCCCGGCACCATTCCGTTATCCTGCATCAACCGCCGCGCCGGCTTCGCCCGATCGGCCGCCAGCTCCCAGTTCCCGTAGTTGCCGACTTTCGCGAACGGCTTAGCGTCCGTGTGCCCCTCGATCGACACCTTGTTCGAAAGCTTCCCCCACTCCCTGGCCAGCGCGATCAGGAATGCTTTGCCTTCCGCCGTCGGTACCGGATTCCCGCTCTCGAAAAACGTCCCCGCCTCGCCCTCCATCAACTCAATCCGCAATCCCTCCGCTGTTACCGTCATCTCGATGTGATCTTTCAGCTTCTCGAAGTCGGCGACCCTCCGCACCGACTTCTGCAACTCTTCTTTCAGCTTCGGCATATCGTCGCGCGTCAGCGTGAACGTCTCGCCCGATCCTTGCATGTTCGATCCGACCAGCTTCGATGTCCCCGTCCGGTCCTTGAAATATCCGCCCACCGCCTCCTGCACCTGCTTGCTCGTGTTCATCAGCCACAGGGTTCCAGTACACGACCCGCTGCATCACATCGACCACGTACACTCCGGTCTCGATCCGATCCACCACCGCTTCAAACACTTCCGGACCGGGAAACGACAACATAGCCGCGCTCCGCCTATTACATCGGCCCTTCCCTCCCACCCCTTCAGCTGACGCGCCCCTACAAACCTTTACAAATCTCTCCTAGTCCCAGTCTGGTGCCCGTGTTCTACTTGTTATTAAGGCGGATGCGCGTAAGTCTTGCGACCTCTGAGCTTTAGCGGTTTCCGAGGAAAAGTGCGAGAATAGAGGAAACTGGCCTCAGCACGCCGCCCGGAGTCTTTTCGCGCGCAACTCGGATTCCCTGCTTCGTGTCTAAAGGCTGAACGCCTAACGATGTCGATTACGCCCACAACTCCACGGGGCCACACCTCGCCTTCCGCTCAGGAGCCTCCCGGCCTCGACGACGCGCGCCATTGGGAAACTGCCTATCGTCACTTCGACGAAGATGCCGTCCCCGCTCTTCTGCTTCACCTGCAGGACGACCTCACCCGCTCGCGCCGGCGCGAAGCCGCATGGCTCTCCGTCATCGTTCACCTGCTCATCATCATCCTGTTCGTGAACCAGCCGCGCCTCGAAGGTTTCTATCGCCGCGTCTTCCTGCACCAGCAACCGATCATGCGGGTCTCCATGCAGGACTTGCTCAAGCAGCGCGACTTGACCTACCTGGAACTGCCACCTGATTTGCAGAAGCCTGCCGAGCGTCCCAAAACCAACGTCATGTCCGACAAGGATCGGGTCGCCACTACCAAGACTCCGCAGGTCGATCCGAAGGAATTAAGGAAGCTTTACGCCAGCAGCCACCCAGGCGTTCCGAAGGGCATGCAGGGTCAAGGACAAGACAGCAACTCGCTTCAGCCCGCGCCAAATCCTGCCCAAGCTCCTGCGCAGCAGGCTCAGCAGCAAGCGCCTCAACCCCAACAGCAACAGCCGCCGCAGAATTCCTCCTCCAACCAGATCGCTCAGCTCCAGCTTCCCCAGACGCAGGAGAAACCACCGGTGAAGTTTGGTGGGACGATGTCAGCGGGTTCCGCCATCGATCAGGCCACCCATGCCGCTGCGCAGAACCGTGGTGGATACGGCGGCCAAGGCGGAGATTTCGGTCTCTCGCAAGGTAAAGCTGCCGGCGTCATGGGACCCATGGAGGTCCTGACCGACACGATGGGTGTGGATTTCGGTCCTTACCTCAACCGTCTTCTCATCGACGTACGTGAACGGTGGTACCAGCTGATTCCCGAATCTGCGAGCTTCAAAAGAGGCTGGGTCACAATCGAGTTCGTGATCCTGAAAGACGGCACAGTGCAGGGACTAAAAGTAGTCGATTCGTCGGGTGACGTCACACTAGAACGCCCCGCCTACGGCAGCATCAAAGGCCCATTCGAAGCACTCCCCAGAGAATTCCCCGGCCCCTACCTCGGCCTCCGCTTTCGCTTCTTCTACAACCTGAACCCCGACGGCAGCGAAATTAAATAGGCGAGCGGCTCCTGAAGCGGGCAAGGACAAAGAACCGCGAGGCGGCGCCATAAGATAGCCCCGCACGTAAGTGCGGGGAATGACGGAGGAAAGAACGCGAGCCCGGTAGGGGTGGCACTCCGGCGGCGCGGGCCTAAGCCCGCGGCCGCGACGCTCAACCAGGCTCGCCAAGCACCGAACAATCACAACGACATCGTCTTCGTTTCGCTGGCGACTAGTGACTGACGACTAGCGACTAGCGAACTACCAAACCCGGCACCGATTCGCCGGCGCCATCGGCGCCCCAATCTTGCAATGAAACGCTTCCTGAAATTCCAGCATGTTCGTCACCACTCCGCTCGCCCGATAATTATCGGGGGAATGCGGATCCACCATTGCCCGCAACCGCTTCGCCTCATCGCGCGTGCTGCTGCACCAACTCTGACCGTATCCGATAAAGAACCGCTGCTCAGGCGTGAGCCCGTCGATCAGCTCCAGCTTCTGTCCCTTCGTATCTTCTTTCCACGCACGGTAAGCCAGTAGCAATCCGCCTAGATCCGCGACATCCTCCCCAAGAGTCAGCTTCCCGTTGATCCGAATGTCGTCAATAATCACGTACTGCGAGTACTGATCCGAAATGCACTTGGCGCGCTCCTGGAATTCCTTTCCATCGGCCGCCGTCCACCAGTCACGCAGATTTCCCTGTGCATCGAATTGCCGCCCCTCATCGTCGAAGCCGTGCGTCAACTCGTGCCCGATCGTGCCTCCGGTGTCTCCATAATTCGGTGCCGCATCCGACGTGGCATCAAACAACGGCGGCTGCAGAATGCCCGCCGGAAAGTTGACGTCATTGCGCTGCGGATTATACTCGGCGTTCACCGTGGGCGGCGTCATGCCCCATTCCT
>Ga0209811_10000358_pt1 | contig 20284 bp, 24 predicted proteins | sample Coa_R1_6_FD_187161 | JGI IMG/M metagenome (GOLD analysis project Ga0209811, IMG submission 187161) | Surface soil microbial communities from Centralia Pennsylvania, which are recovering from an underground coalmine fire. - Coalmine... | ecosystem: Environmental > Terrestrial > Soil >... | reverse complement strand
TAAGTTGACACCTGAGAGCGATGAAGTGAAGCTCTTTACCACAGCGGAAAATGCCCAAGGCTAACAACGACGCCCAAATCGAGCGCGTGCGCCGCATCTGCTTGTCGCTGCCGGGCTCCTGGGAAAAGATCTCGCATGGCGAACCGACATGGTTCGTCGGCAAGAAAGTGTTTGCGATGTTTTCGAACAACCATCATAACGATGGTCATGTGGCGGTGACGGTTCCGGCTGAGGAAGGCCTGCAGGCGGAGCTGATTCGGAATGAGCCCGAGAAATTTTATCGGCCGCCGTACGTGGGAGTGAAAGGCTGGGTGGGGATTGAGTTGGCAGCGGTTTCCGATGATGAGCTGAGATTGCATCTTAGCGAGGCGTATCGGTTGATTGCGGGGAAGGGGAAGCGGCGGCGATAAGTGTTTGCCCTAGGAGTTTGCGGAAAGAGTTACGGAGTGACGAACAGGAAGTGCCAGAGGATGTCCACAGTGGCATGGACAATAGCGGAAGCGAAGATCGAACCGGTCTTGCGCCAGGTCCAACCGTAGAAAAGGCCAGCGATGGTGGCCAGCAGAACATAACGCCAATTGGGAAAATGCATGTTGGTGATGTGCGAGAAGCCGAAAAGGATGGAAGCAGTGAGCCACCCGGCGGTTTCGCTATTGGTGGAGCGCGAGAGAAGATTTTGCAGCAGGCCGCGGAAGAGAAACTCTTCTGGCCATGCAGTGAAAAATAAGATGGCGATGGAGAGCGGAAGGAAGGATTCCCACTCAGAGATTTTTGGCGCGTAGACCAGGAAGTGGAATTTGAGCCCCAGCGGGATGGCGATGAGGGCGAAACCGGTTAGCGCACCGAGGATGTACAGAGTCCAGCCGGAGCCCCAACCGATGGCGTAACCGGAATTCTTGACTTGGCGGAGCAGCAGGAATCCGGCGATGGCGATGTTGACGGCGATAATCACGGTGAAAATGTAGGCGAGGCGGCCGCCGGGATCGGGCCAGAGCCAATGCGATGGGCCGAACTTTACGGTGGCCCAGACCGCGGTGATGGTCAAGAAGTCTTGCCATGCGCCGGGCCCGGCGTTTTGCGCGGTGGCCAGGATGAGCAGCGGGCAGAAAAGGAAAGCGGCCATGCTAGCGAGCCTGAGAAAAGTCCCCGTGCCGGTGCCTAATGCGTAGATCAAGAAAAAGAAAAAGAGAATGACGGCGAGGAGCCAAGCGGCGCCGGGTCCGGTGATGGAGGAGAATTGTTCGACAGAGCCGCGCGCGGCGAAGAGCAGCATCACTCCCAGCAGTAGAGAAAACGCCAGGAGGGTGGAGAGGAATGCACGGCCGCCGAGTCCGGAAGCGTGTTGCGTGGACAGCGCAAAAAGAATAAATACAGCGCAGAGAGCGACCCATACACCGAGAGTGGGAAAAAGTCCGAGTTGGCGGGCGGAAGGCAAGCGGATATTGTATCGTAACGATTCGCGATGACTTCTTCCCAGCAGAGACTTGCCTACATTGACTGGATGCGCGGGCTGGCCTGCGCGCTGATGTTTCAAACGCATTGCTACGACTCGTGGCTGAGCGCGGAAGCCAAGCGCTCGGAATTCTTCCGCTACTCGCAGATGGGTGGAACGCTGCCGGCGCCGCTATTTATTTTTTTGGCGGGTGTGTCGGTGGCGCTGGTGACGGAAAAGCTGCGTGGAAAAACGGTGGCGCGTAATGCGATCGCCAAGCAGGTGATGCTGCGCGGACTGGAAGTGTTTGGGCTGGGAATATTGTTTCGTGTGCAGGAATTCGTGCTGGGAATTCCGATTGTGCCGTGGACGGATTTGTTGCGCGTGGATGTGCTGAACATTCTTGGGATTTCGATGGTGCTGATGGGGGTGGTGTGTTGGGCGGCGGCAGGAGAGGGAATGGCGGTTCGGACGTGGAGTTTACTGGCAGCGATTGCGGCTGCGGCGGTGGTAGCGATGGCGACTCCGGCGGTTTGGACTACTTGGCGGCCGCGATTTTTGCCGTGGCCAGTGGAGTCGTACCTAAACGGAGTGCATATTTTAGGCAAGCCGCAAGTGTGGTTATTTCCGATATTTCCGTGGACGGCGTTCGCTTTCGCCGGACTGGCGGTGGGTTTTTGGCTGTACACCGACTTTGCAAAAAAATGGAATGGCTGGAGTTTTATTTTGTTGGGAGCAGCGGGTGCAGCGGCAATTTGGATTTCGATGTTACTGGATGGATCGCGGGTGCAGTTGTATGCCATGTACGACTACTGGCATACCAGTCCAAATTTCTTTTTGGCCCGATGCGGCGTGTTGCTGCTGATTCTATTTAGCGCGAACGTGTGGTGCCGATGGGGATTGGGATTCGTGGGATGGAGTCCGCTGTCGCAGCTGGGAAAGACTTCGCTGCTGGTGTATTGGGTGCACATTGAATTTGTGTATGGGCGGCTGTCGATTTTGCCGAAAGGGCAGTGCGGGATCGTTGGTGCCAGCTTTGGACTGGCGGCGATTTTTGTGTCGATGCTGCTACTGTCGTTAGCGCGGACGCGCTGGAAGGTGAACAACGCTTAAAGCCGAACAAAACAGCTACGGCTTCGCGATTTGCGATTGCTGCGACTGCGGAATCTTGATGATGACCTCGCCGGGTTTGGCCAGGCCGAGCTCGTCGCGGGCTATGGATTCGATTTTGTGCGGATCGGACTTCAGCGCTTTCACTTCGTAGGACAAGTCGGAATTTTCTTGGTTGAGGCGGGCGATGTCGTCCTGCACCTTTGCGATTTCGCGTTTGGTGCGGCGCATAGCCAGGTAGCCGTGAGTGCCGAAAATATCGTGCAGGAAAAGTCCGAACATGCAGAGAATGAGTGCGAAGCGGCCGTATTGCGACCACGGTGTTGCGAATTTTGTTTGTGGTGGCACGTGCGACTTACCTTTCGAAATTTAGCGCTGCCTACTAAGCCAATCTTTGCAACCATGACCGCTAAGCAGCGAATCTACCGACGACTTTTAATCGGTCAATATCCACTGGGTTGCTTCGCGGACCAGTTTAGCGGAAGCTGCCGGAGTTTCCGCTTCGACGTAAAGGCGAAGTAGCGGTTCAGTACCGGAGAGGCGGAGCAGGATCCATGAGCCGTCGTCGAAGGCGAACTTCGCGCCGTCGGTGCGATCAACGGATTTTAAGCTGCGTCCGAGCAGCGTGGATGCGTCGGTCTTGGATTTTTGAATGGCCGCAGCTTTTTGCTCGTCTGTGAGATGCAGATTTTCACGAGTGGGCGCGAACGAGCGGCCGACTTTTTTGAAGAGTTGCTGAACTTGTTCGCTGATGGAAACGCCGCGCGCGGCAATCATTTCCGCGACCAGCAGGCAAGCCAAGATGCCGTCTTTTTCTGGGACGTGGCCGCGAATGGTTAGGCCGGCGCTTTCCTCGCCGCCCATCGCGATTTTATCTTCGCGAATCAGCTGGCCGATGTACTTGAACCCGACTGGAGTCTGAAAAGTCGTTTGGCCGTGTGATCTTGCGGCGGCATCCACGAGTTCAGAAGTTGCCACGCTACGGGCAGCAGGCATCTTCCAGCTGCGCGATTCGACCAAGTAGTCGTACACCAGCGCGAGAATCAGATTGGGCTGCACCCATGCGCCGTCGGAATCGACGATGCCGAAGCGATCCGCGTCGCCGTCCGTGGCCAGACCCGCTGTGGATTTGCAGGAGAGAACCAGATTGCGAAGCGGGGCGAGATTTTCTTCGCTGACGTCGGGGCCAGTGCCGTCGAAGAGAACATCGCGATCCGCGCGAATGGTTTCCACCGGTACGCCGTGATCGGCGAGGACTCTGTTGAGGTAGCCGGCGCCGCAGCCGTGCAGGGCGTCCACCGCAAATTTTGCTTTGGCTTTAGCGAGGATGTCAAACTTCACGAGTTGTTCGAGACGTTTGAGGTAGTTTTCGCGCAGATTTGTTTTTTCGGCCGAGGTGGCGGCGCGTGCTTCTAGCGATGGCACCCCGCCCGCGGCAAAAAGTTTTGCGGCGCGGGCCTCAACGTCTTTGGTAACTTCCGGCAGTGCCGGTCCGGCATCGGCTGAGGAAAACTTCAACCCGTGGTATTGCGCAGGATTGTGGCTGGCGGTGAAATTGATGGCGCCATCGAGTTTGCTACGCTGAATTTCGTAGGCGATGGCCGGAGTGGGTGTAAAGGTATCGCAGAGTAGCGCGCGAATGCCGTGATGCTGGAGAATGGCAACAGCGAGCGCGGAAAACTCTTCAGAATAGAAGCGGGTGTCGTAGCCGACCAGAAGGGTGGGCTTGGTGGATCTGGTTTTAACGTGCTCAGCAATCGCCGTGACCGCCAGCCGCACATTCGCGAAGGTAAAATCGTCGGCGATCAGACCTCGCCAGCCGGAAGTGCCGAATTTGATCGGAGCCGGAGCAATGGTTCTAGAAGCGCTCATATTTTTCCCTTAGGGTTTGGAAAACAAATCCTGGAACTGGGTGCGGCTAGTGTAGCTCGGACGATGCGTAGTGCAAAGAGGGAGCGAACAAGGCCATGGTACGAACATCGAAAGTCGGAGTGGTGCTGGCGACATGCGGGAACTTGAAAGAAGCTCGCAAAATTGCCGGCGCGCTGGTGGGACAGCGGCTGGCGGCCTGCGTGAATGTAGTTTCCGCCCCGGTGGAGTCGGTATATCGCTGGAAGGACAAAGTGGAGCACGCGAAGGAGTTCTTGTTGGTGATCAAGACCACCACCAAGCGGTTGAAACTGTTGGAGAGCGAAGTCGCGCGGCTGCACAGCTACGACGCGCCGGAGTTCCTGGCGATCAAAATTTACGGCGGCTCGGCTGGTTACCTGAAGTGGGTCACGGATAATTGCTAAGTCAGTGAGGGTGCGGAAGGTTCGGCGGGAGCTCCACTGGCGATTCAATCGTCCTAAAGAGGTCGCGGATTCGTGGCGCGCCAATGTGCTGCCAGTCTGTTGATAACAAACCGTAAGTTTCCACGGCGTCGTATACGCGGCTGTATCCTGAGGATTGCGTTCCGTTGAGCGGCCAATATCCCCAGCTCAAATTATTTTCTTTGAGATATTGAACGAACCAGATGAACCACTGACTGTTCGCACCGCAGTCGAGCGTCTGGCAAGTGCCAAATTCTCCTACCCACAGAGGTATCGGAGGTTGGCCATACTGCAGATAGCCCGCGCGCGCGTCGAAGACCTGCTTCATTTCCTCATAACTCCCGAAAGTGTATTTTTCGGATGCGTATGCGTGCGGAGAATAGACCAGCCGGTCCTCGACGTTCAGCTTAACCGGCAATTTTCCGAATTCGGTGAGGTTCGTGGAGTACTCAGGACCTTCGACCATGATCAACAGCTTCGGATTTAGAGCGAGCACCGTGTTACCGCCTCGCTCAGCCGCTGCGTGCCAGTCGAGTTTAGGATCATCGCCGCCCCAGGCGGCGCCACTACGCAGTTCGTTCCGTAAGTCAGCACCAACAACCCACGGCTGCTTCTTGTAACGCGAGACGATCGTGGTCCAGTCCGCCAGCCATTTTTCTTCGGGATACTCCGCGTTGTACCAGAGGCCATTGCCGTCGTCGTCTTTACAGCACCAATCCGCGCGGCTCACGTGATTGTCGAGAATCACCATGATATGCCGGTGAGCCAGCGCGGCGATCACCGCATCCATCACTTCCAAGGCGCGCTTTCCGCGAAACTGCGGATTGGCTTTCAGCGCGTAGTCAGGAACGACCGGGTTGTTCTCAACCGTTTCGTTCGCCCACGGCAACCGCACCGCATTCAGGCCCAGCGCGTGGAGCTGCTCGACGATCGCCGCCAAAGACGCGTGATCGAGGCCTCCGGCCACAAATTCTTTCTGGTCAAAGCCGAACCAATTCACCGAACGCAGTCGTACAACCTGATTTTTTGAGTCGAGGATATTTCTACCGCTGGTATGTAGCGGCGGAACGATTTTCTCCCGGGAGTTGTCCCGAGTTCGCTCCTGCGCTGATGCCCAGCCGGCAAAGCCAACAGACAGCGTCAAGAGAGCCAGCATGCCGGCGATACGTTTAAGCCGTTGATTGACGAAATGAGTCAACACAGGTTCACCGCAAACTCAGACGTAGAGTAGTGCCTGGTCGAGATCGGCGATGATGTCTTCCAGATCTTCGATGCCAACCGAGAGCCGCACCAGCCCCTCGGTGATTCCAATGCGTTCTTGAACCTCTTTTGGCATCGACGCGTGGGTCATCAACGCGGGTAGCGAAATGAGCGATTCGACCCCGCCCAGGCTTTCCGCCAGCGCGCAAAGCTTCACTTGGTTCAGAAAACGCCGAGCGGCTTCGAGATTACCCAAATCAAACGAAAGCATTGCGCCCGGTCCGCGTTGCTGTTTGCGGGCGATGTCGTGCTGCGGATGTGCAGGCAGTCCAGGGTAGTAAACCTTGCGAACTTTGGCGTGCGCATCTAGGTGCCGTGCTACGGCGATTCCGTTGGCGTTGTGCTGCAACATGCGAATCGCCAGTGTCTTGACTCCACGTGAAACCAAAAAGCAATCCATCGGCGCAAGCCCTGCGCCTGCCGAGCGTTGAATGAAATAGATCTTTTCGGCGTCTTCGGGTCGAGTCAACACCACACAGCCGCCCGTCGAATCGCTGTGACCATTCAAATACTTGGTCATGGAATGGACTACGATGTGCGCGCCTAGCGCGATCGGACTCTGCAGATAAGGACTGAGAAAAGTGTTGTCCACTACAAGCATCGCGTTGCGTTCGGTAGCCAGCTTGGCCATTGCCGCGATATCGGTGATCCGCAGTGTAGGGTTTGTCGGCGTCTCGATATACAGCATGCGTGTGTTGGCGCGCATCGCTGCCAGCACCAACTCCGGCGAAGATGTGTCCACGAAGCTGAATTCCAGTCCAAAGTGCACTAACAACTGCGTCGTAATTCGATACACACCGCCGTATACCGCTTCTGACAGCACCACATGGTCTCCGGGGCGCAGCAGCCGAAACACGGAGTCAATCGCCGCCATTCCCGAAGTAAAGACGTAAGCCGAGTGGCCGCCCTCAAGTTTCGCCAGCGTTTTTTCCAGCGCTTTGCGGTTGGGATGATTGGTTCGCGCGTAGTCAAACCCTTTATCCTTGCCGAGCTCTTCCTGCACGTAGGTTGAAGTCTGATAGATGGGAAGTACGACTGCCCCAGTAGCTGGATCAGGATCCTGCCCGACGTGAATGGCGTTTGTGGCGAAACCCATAACCATCTCCTTTAATTTCAGCGCTTGCCAGGTCCGGCGCAGAGACCGTGGGCTGGGCGGGGACATTCCCGACAGGCATCACGCGACTCGATGAAAGCGGTGGAACAACAAAATGGGAGCGCGCCCCACGCAGGCGCAGCCAAAAGCATCCACAATTGGGATGCCAAACAGTCCAATCAAATTACAGGAGGGCCGTGGCGCCGTCAATTCGGCTATCCGACGTTTATCGGCCTTGGCCGCTTCCAAGTAAGCTCTAAAGAGCGGTAACGGAACGCTTGACGCAACCCGTCGTTTCCATGGACGATGATGAGAGACAGGCCAATGGAAAGAATAATCTTCATTGCAGTTTTCTTACTGACGTTTTCCGGAGCAATTTTCGCTCAACCGCAGGAGAAAAACGCCGCCCAGCCCGACGCTGTGGCTCCTCCCAAGAGACTGACTATCGAGGTCACCGGCGGAGACAAGAACGTCGCGGTGGAGAACGCCAGCGTCTATTTGAAATACGTCGAGGCGAAAAAACTTTCGAAGGACCACAAGTACGAATTGAATGTGAAAACAAATCGCGAGGGTGAAGCGCATATTCCCGATCCGCCGCTGGGAAAAGTGCTGATTCAAATTGTGGCGGATGGCTGGAAGACCTATGGCAAGTATTACGAGCTGACCGACCTCGGCCCAACGATCAAAATCCATTTGGACCGCCCAACCAAGTGGTATTAGTGTGCGCAGGAAAAAATGTGCAATTGCAATAAGGATGCCCTGAAATTGTGCAAACCGCGTCAGCTTGTTGGAATACGTGGAGTTAGGTATGGCTCAGCGGCCCTTTTTCACAGAGTTATCCACACTTGTGTGCAAAACTTCACAGCATAGAAATATTTGCCTGGAAGTTCGGCCGAAGTTGTGCTCAGCTGCACAGAAAATTATCTGCCGCTGACAAATAAGTACTTAGGCATTTGAAAAAGGATTTTCGCGATGGACGAGACGTTTGAAGGGCGGTTTGCGCAGGCTCAACTGCTGTGGGGAAACATTTCTGCGCGCCCGCTGCGAGCCACGCTGAACATTTTGGCCATCACCATCCAGGTGTTTCTGGTGCTGATGATTGTTGGGCTGACCACCGGCGTAGTTTCCGAATGGGGCAAGCGCGTGGAAGGCGTTGGCGCGGATATTTTGGTGCAGCCGCCCAACTCTTCGATGTTCATGGCATTTTCTCGGGCGGTGCTGCCGCAATCGCTCACCGATAAAGTTTCCAAACTTTCAGGCGTCGACGAAGTCGCTCCTACCCTCACCCTGATGGACCAGAAGAATTTTGTGCTGGTCTATGGCATTGACTATCCAAGGTTTAACGGACTTAGCCGCGGCTTCTTGTTTCGTGACGGGAAGCCGTTCGAAGGTCCGGACCAAGCCATTGCCGACGACATTGTGGCGCAATCGAAGCATCTAAAGGTCGGCGACAAAATTCTGCTAATGAATCACGAATTCACGCTCTGCGGAATTGTGGCGCATGGCAAGGGCGCGCGCTATTTTATCCCACTGCAGACCGCGCAGAAGATTGCCGGCGTCGAGGACCGCGTCTCCATGTTGTACGTGCGCAGCAAAGGCGACGTCGAGACCGCCCGCGCTCAAATTTTGGCGGTGGCGCCGAATACCGGCGTGAAGTCCATGGCCGAATACACCACGCTTATGAACTCCTCCAACTTGCCGGAATTAAAGCCATTTATCCGCACCATGGTCGGCATTGGTATGGTCATCAGCTTTCTAGTGGTGCTGCTGAATATGCACACCATGGTGATGGAGCGAACCCGCGAAATCGGCATTCTGAAAGCTCTTGGCAGCTCGCGCTTTGATATCGTGAAGCTTTTGTTGGGAGAGACGCTGGTGCTGGCGCTACTCGGCGGAATCACCGGCATCGCGGTCACTTTTCTGGTGGAAGCGATCCTGCGGGAAACGACTCCCACGCTGCAAATCTTGATTACGCCCGGTTGGGTTGGCGCAGCCATTCTGCTGGCCGTTGCCGGCGCCGCGGCCGGGGCGGTTTACCCGGCGATGCGCGCCGCAAGTTACGACCCTGTCGTGGCACTGGCCTACGAGTAATGCTCGGGCGGACTTGTCACTGGCAAGTTCGATTGCCAGTTTCCAAGTAAACTGATATTAGATGGAGTCCGCAGGAGTTGCGTTTGAGGCGAGTCCGCTCGTTGGTGATGAATCTCGCAGTATCGCCGTGAACGCTGGCGCGTAGAGAAGGATACAAGGAGAGATTCATGAAGCGCAAGATTTCATTGCTGCTGGCGATTCTGGCTTGTGCTGCGGGTGCTTCGGGAGTGTATGGACAATTTGGATTCACCGGCATCAAGCGGCCGAACATCGCCAACATTTTCCGACCAGTGCCTGGGGCGGGCGCCGCTTACGAAACGACCGACAAAGATGGAAGCAAATCCATCATGGAAATGTCCATCGTGGATTCGGAAATGGTGGGAACGCAGCAAGGCTATTGGATGGAGATTGGGCACTCCAGCCGGGAGTCCGACGGCGTCAGTTATGGCAAAGTGCTGGTCACCCCGGCGGATTTTGCATTCCACAAGATAATCTTCGTGATGCCGGGCTCTACGCAACCGATGGAAATGGATATGGACGCCACAAAATCCCGCCGGGAGACCATGGACAAGAATTTAGAGAAATGGCATTCGGTCGGAACCGAATCGATTACCGTTCCAGCCGGGACTTTTTCCTGTGAACACTGGACCAAGGACGATGGCAAGGGCGATGTGTGGGTCAGTTCCAAGGTATCGCCGATGGGCATGGTGAAGTCGGTGGATAACGGCGAGACCATGGTGCTGACCAAGGTCATCACTAGCGCGAAGTCGCACATTACCGGTACGCCGGTCAAATTCGATCCGCAGATGATGCGCCAGCAGATGCAGATGAACAAGCCCAAGCCTTAACTATCGTTATGGCGGGACAGCTCAACCGAATCGGCTAGAATGTGTGTGGGCGGCATGCCGCTCCGTTATTTTCTGTGCTCGGCCCTTACGGTGAGCGAGGAGCGGATGAGCGAAATTCGGATGGTGCCAGCGGGCGACAAGCACTACGAAGCCACGGTATTGGAGCGGCGCGAACTCTCGGAAGATTTGTGGCTGGTGAAAGTTGATCCGGGAGGCCCGTATCAGTTTAAGGCCGGGCAGTACGCCACGCTCGGCGTGGATCATGATGGCAAGCGCATCGAACGCCCCTACTCCATCGTTTCTTCGCCCTACGAAGAAGGCATGCTGGAATTCTTCGTGGAGCTGGTGCCGCAGGGCGAGCTGACTCCGCATCTCCACAAATTGCATCCCGGCGACAAACTGCTGTGCCGCAGGATTGCCAAAGGACGCTTTACGCTCGATTTACGCAGCGGCCATGACAATCATCTGCTTTTGGCAACGGTCACCGGCCTGGCGCCGTTTGTCAGCTATGCCCGTACGCTGTACAAAGACTGGAAAGCCGGCAACTCGCCCATGCCTGGCAATCACAAATTGTATTGCCTGCAGGGCGGCAGCCGTTCCTGGGAGTTCGGCTATCGCGACGAAATGGAAAGATACGCTCACGAAGCGCCTTGGTTGAAATACGTCACTACGGTCAGTCGCCCGTGGGAAGACGCCAACTGGAAGGGCGAAACCGGCCGCGTGGACGATCTAATTCGCAAATACACCGATCTGTGGGGATTGAAGCCGGAAGATACAACCGCATACCTTTGCGGTCATCCAAGCATGGTGGAAAACGGACGCGGCATCCTGCAGCGCGCGGGATGGGCCAAGACCTCCATGTTTGAAGAAGTCTATTTTCAGCCGGCCAAGGAAGAGTAGCGCGGCACAGGCGAGATTTCAGACAAATGTACAGGAAGACTGTTTATACGCCGGGAGTGCTCGCGGCAATCTGTTCCGCGACGTCGTTGATCGTTCTGAGCGGAACGGTTACATGCACGTTTTCTTCAGGATTCACCACGTCAATCTGGATTTTGGTGCCCACGGTGCTCACTCGTACGTGGTCGTGGCCGTCCTGCACCTCCACAAAAGTGGAGTCGGGATACTTGCGTAGTTCGCTGGAGAGCGCCTGCACCACCGGCAGGAATTCGTTGGCGTGAAGCGCCGCTTCGCGGAAATGTTCCTTGGGCACAAAGTGCATGGCCATCGGAACTACCGCTGCCGGCGCCCACAGGTGCACGTGAGAGCCGCCGTCGCGATGTTCATCCACATCGACGCGGATGACTCCTTCGCGAAAAGTGTAAACGGTGGCGAAAATCATGGTGCTGGCAAATCCGAGTGCGAGTTTAGCGAGGATCATGCGCGTAGTTGTCCTTTCCGACTAGTCCGAAATGTTTTTGGAGTCCAGCCAGATCCGTACCGTGTTGTCTTCGCTCTTTACTGAAACCAGTTCGGTGTCGCCATGTGCCGAAAGCGCGTGCAGTGCTGCCACCAGGTCCAGCTCGTCTTTCCCGGCAGAGAACAACGCGTCCACAACCTTCATCGGGACTTTCACTTCCACTTTGGACTTTTCCGTGGTCTTGCCGTTCTTGGAGTAAGAATTCTTTTCGGTGACATGGACGAACATATAGCCGCCCTGCTTGGCTACCCGCACGTCGGCGTCAGTGCCCTGCACGGTGACGTATTCGCCGTCCTTGGAGGTGCGCACCGCGTCGAGCAGCGCCTTTACGTCCACGCAGTTCATATCGTGCTCGTCAAATCTCACTTTGCCGTTGTGCAAGCGATCTTTGTTGATGGCCGGCAAGACCTTTTCGGCCATCTCCAGAGGTACGTTTACCCTGACGGTTTCGGTCCTGTCCTCGGAGCTGGTAACGCGCACGTGTAGCCAGCGATCGGAACTGCTGCTGGATACGGTCACGTTTGCGGTCTTGTCCTGAGCGATGATTCCTGCCGGGGAAGCCAAAAGTGCAGTCACTGAAAGCAGAGCCGGGCCGATAGAGCGGATCAAACGAGCTTGCATGGTGTAGTATCCCCGTTTCCTCGGTGGCGGTAGGCCGATCACCGATTCCTTGTGGATAGTTACGGGCGGGCCCCGAGAAAAGTTCCGAGGGTGGGCTTAAATATGGCGAATTTTAGCTGGGCGGCAGGGGTAAGGCGGGCCTTGACCTGCATTCTGGCGGTCTGGTTGGGCGGGTCGGCAGTCGCCCAGGACGCGCCGGTGACCATCCGAGTGGACGCCATGGCCAGTGTAGGCGAACTTGGCCCAGTCTGGAGCTACTTTGGCTACGACGAGCCGAACTATACCTATGCCCCGAACGGCAAAAAGCTACTAAGCGAACTGCGCCAGCTGAGCCCTGCACCGGTTTATGTTCGGGTGCACAACCTGCTGACCAGTGGAGACGGGTCGGCTTCGCTGAAGTGGGGTTCGACCAACGCCTACACCGAGGATAGAGCGGGGAAGCCCGTCTACGATTGGACGATCGTGGATCGGATTTTCGATGCACTTCGAGACGCGCGGATCACACCGTTGGTCGAACTTGGATTCATGCCGGAGGCACTGTCCACCCATCCCCAGCCTTACCGCCATGATTTTCCCAAGAGCAGTGTTTTTACCGGCTGGACCTATCCGCCAAAGGACTACTCCAAATGGGAGGAGTTGAACTATCGGTTCGCCAAGCATTTGCGGGAACGCTACGGCGACAAAGCAGTGAAGAGTTGGCTTTGGGAAGTCTGGAACGAGCCAGACATCGACTATTGGCGCGGTACTAGGGAAGAGTTTTTCAAACTTTATGACTACGCCGCTGCGGGAGTCTTGCGGGCCCTACCACAAGCGCGGATCGGCGGGCCGGATACCACCGGGGCCGCCGATCAGAAGGCGCAGGAATTTTTGCGCGCGTTTTTGGCGCACTGCGCACGGGGTACTAACGCTGCCAGCGGAAAAACGGGTGCGCCTCTGAGCTTCATCAGTTTCCATCCCAAAGGCGCGCCGCAATGGAAAGGCGATCACGTGCAGATGGGACTCGGCCGGCAGCTGTTATCAGTTCAAAAAGGATTTGCGGTGATTGCCGAATTTCCAGAGTGGCGAAAAACTCCGATTATTCTGGGTGAGTGGGATCCGGAAGGTTGCGCGGCATGCTCGGCAAAAAATCATCCGGAAAACGCCTATCGCAATGGCGAACTCTATGCCGCGTACACGGCCGAAGCATTCAATGACACTCTGGCTCTCGCCAACCACATTGGTGTGAACTTGCAGGGAGTGGTCAGCTGGTCATTTGAATTTGAAAATCAACCATATTTCGAAGGCTTTCGCGAACTGGCCACCAACGGAATCGACAAGCCGGTACTGAATACGTTTCGCATGCTAGGAATGCTCGGCTCGCAGCGAATCAAACTGACGAGCAGCGCAGCAGCAGCCTCACAATCTGTATTGAATCCCGGCGCCGCGATTGTCGAAGGCCTCGATGGCATGGCCACAAAAAGAGAAAGCGAAGTCGACGTGCTGTTGTGGAACTACAAGCAAGAGGACCTCCCAGGTGCCGCCGCGAGCGTGGTGCTGACGATTGCGGGTCTTCCGCCGTCCGTGAAATCAGCCCAGCTAGAGGAGTTTCGCGTCGACCACGACAGCGGCAACGCGTACACGGCGTGGCAGAGAATGGGACGTCCCGAAAAACCAACCGGAGCGCAGTACTCTGAATTGGAGTCGGCCGGGAGGCTGACCATAGTCAAGCCACCGGAGTCGGTGACCATAGAACAAGCCACGACTTCCCGACAACTTAAGTTGCCGCGGCAGGGACTAGTCCTGCTTCGGTTGAAATGGTAAACCCGCAGCCGATCGGCGGTGTCTACGAAGAGCGAGCTACGACCCACAGCGTAATCGGCTCTATCGGCACGAATAAATTCGAAATTCACCGGTAACCTTTCAAGGAAGTGCCACTCCCATGCAGTGCAGGACGAGGCCCACTGCGGCGCTCGCCTAAAACTGAACAGATCGGGATGGGAGATAGGTGATGATCCACATAAAGAATGTGGCCTTGGTTGTGGCCGGACTGGCGAGCTCGCTGACTGTTGTGCCGTCGTCGGGTGCGCAGGATGCCCTGAAACAGGAAGCAATGAAACAAGACGAAATGAAACATGGCATGAAGCAGGACGGCATGATGCATGACGCCAAGGCCAAAACAGTGGCCACCGGAAAATTCCACAGCAAAGTACACAAGACCGAAGGCCGCGCAACGATATATCAGGAAGCCGAAGGAAAGCTGGTGTTGCGCCTCACCGGATTCAGCACTTCTAACGGTCCGGATGTGCACGTCATCCTGGTCCCGACCACCAACGCCGCCGATGACGCTAACTTCATGAAGAGCAACACGGACAAAGTGGAACTCGGAGGCTTGAAGGGCAACAAGGGCGATCAGAACTACGAAATTCCCGCCGGAACCGATTTGAACAAGTTCACTGCGGTATCCATTTACTGCGAGCGTTTCAGCGCCAACTTCGGCACTGCGCCGCTGGAGAAGTTTTAGGAAAACGGTAACCGGGGCAGGCACAGGCTGGCCCTGTTTGGCCCGTCTGACGAACATCAGGAGAAAAGTAATGAGCGAAATTAAAAAAGGATTGAGCACAAAAACAAAATTGATACTGGCGGTAGTCGGTATGCCGGCCTTGGTGGCAGCTTGGTGGGCATTCCGTCCCGAAAAACTTTTCGTGAATGAACAAGTCAGCGAAGCACCTCCGGCGGGATTGAGTGGCGAACCCGAAGCGCTGTACATCGGACGGCTGGAAAGCAGAGCCCACCCTACCAATGGACGCGCAACGATTTACAAGTCCAGTGACAGCAAGCAATACTTGCGGCTGACCGATTTCAGCACTTCGAACGGCCCGGACGTGCACGTGGTTCTGGTCAAGGCATCCGACAAATCGCTGGAACAGAATATTACGACCTCCGAGCTGGAGCACGTCGAACTGGGAATGCTGAAAGGGAATTACGGCAATCAGAACTACCTTCTGCCGGGAGGCGCCGACGTGGAAAAATATCAAGCCGTGGCTATTTACTGCGAACGGTTCCATGCGGTGTTTGGTGTAGCGAAGCTGGAAAAGTTTTGAGCGATTGAACTTGAAACGCGTCCGCCGGAATTTGCACGGCGGATTGCGTATTTATACTGCGTTGGGAGTGGGGCTGAGTTGATGCGAAGTGAAGCCAGCAAAACGGCGACGGAGCGCGATGAACCTGAGTTGATTGCGCGTATCCTCGGTGGAGAAAAGGAACTCTTCCACGAGTTGATCCGGCCGTATGAGCGCATGGTGTTCATGACCTGTTTTTCGATCGTGAAAAATGAAACCGACGCCGAGGACTGCGCGCAGGATGCCATGGTCAATGCCTACCGGCATTTGAGCAAATTCCGCGGTGACTCCAGATTCAGCACATGGCTAACCACTATTGCGGTGAATGAAGCGCGGCAAAGATTGCGCCGGCTGAAACGCTCCAAAGAAGATTCGCTGGACGAACCGATCGAAGGCCAGGAGCAGGAAATTTCTCCTGCGCCACTGACCGATTGGCGAGAAATTCCGCTGGAAGCACTGGAGCGCAAAGAATTGCGGGACGAGTTGCGCGACGCGGTGGCCGAGTTGCCGGATATTTACCGGCAGATTTTTGTGTTGCGGGATATCGACGAACTGAATGTGGCGGAAACCGCTGCAACTTTGGGAATCAACGAGAACATGGTGAAAGTAAGATTGCATCGCGCGCGCATGATGCTACAAAAACGATTGGCGCCGATTTTGAAAACGTCTGTTCCGGCGCGCAAAGGTTTTTGGGGGAGGATGCCATGGAACTGAAGTGCAAACACGTATGGGCACACATCTCCGAATATATTGATGACAGCGTGACGCCTGAACTACGCGCGGATATCGAGCGGCATTTGGAGCACTGCGAGATTTGTTCGGCAGTACTGGATTCAACGAGAAACATTCTGGTGTTGACCGCGGATGATCGTACCTTTGAGTTGCCGGTGGGATTCAGTAAGAGGTTGCATGAGCGGCTGGCGAAAGAGTTGACGTCGGATTCGAAAGCGAATCGTGAGTAGTGCATAGTTAGTGGTTGCGGATTATGGGATTGGATGGACGATGGGGTGAGTGATCCACTCGGCGGCGAGAAGAATCAAAGTCAAAATCGAAATCGCGATTTGAAAACGTTCGGAAATTAGTTTGCTCTTGGTGATTGGTTTTTGGCGCCACTCAGCGGCGGGCTTGATGCGCAAGCTGCGGATTTTCCAAATCACAAGAAGATTCAACATCGAGCCGACTAGGGCGAAAATCATCATCGGAATGCGAATGGCGTCTTGGTGAAATCCGCGCGCGGGATGATGAATGCCCGCGGCCGCTGCGAGTGCGCTGAGTCCGAGAGCGACGCGAATACTGCTAATAGCGATGACTGCGGTACACGCACTTTGTAGCGCCGCGAACAAAATCCCCGAAAAACCCAACATCTCAAGGCGCGAGAAAAGCGATTGTTTGGGCGCCGCCCCTGTTTCTGCCTCAGGCGAGTGTGCATCGCGAACCGAGTATTCAGCCATACTGGGGATTTTAGCGAACGGCACTGTTTCGCGTCCAACCAAGCGATTCGTGTTGGAGGTGGTCACAGCGCACTCCATGCGAAATCGCAACTTGAGATCCGTTCGCCCTTCTTCGCGGATGCGCTTAGGATGACAACGCTGGAGGAGACACTAGGATTTTCTGGGGAATTTTGGCGGAATGGGTTTAGCGAGTTTGACGTGCCAGGGGAGTTTGCCGGAGTCGAGAATGTAGATGCCAACTTGGTTGGATTCGGAAGTGCCGAGCTGGCCGATCCAGGCGACGCGGAAACGGCCTTTGCCGTGCCAGCGGCGTTTAACTTCGATGATTTCTCCGGGAGCGGTGAGATAGGCCACGTTATCGAGGCGCGCGCCGTCTTCGCTGATGTCCAGAGTGTACGAGCTTTGCGAAAAGGGATTGCCGTTGCGATCCTTGCCACGAACGAAAACGCGAAGAGCTTCCGGAGCACGGGGATTGCGGCGCGTCTTGCGCCAGAAAGTGGTGACCGGTTTGGCGAAGGCGAGACCGATGTCGAATTTGCCGTCCGGCTGCGGGTCTTTGAAGACCACGCGGACTTCCTGCTCTTCCTTGGTGAATTTGTTGACGATGAAGAGATTTTCGCCAAGTTCGAGTGGAGTGGCCATGCGGACCAGCGCGCCATTGGTATTGAACATGAGGGTAGTGGTGTCTTCGTGAAATGTGCCGAAAGATTTGCTCCAGCCATAGACGAGCACGGGGGCGTGGAAAGGTTTGCGTTCGCTGGAGCGATGCGGCTTGGCAGACTTGGGGGTGCAAGGCGGGGTGGAATTCTTGCTAGCGGATGACGACGGATTTTTCTCAACGCCTTCCAGGGGAAAACCTTGCTGGGCGCCGTGAGTGGGACACTCAAATTCAAAGGGAGCACCGCACAATTGCTCGAGCGACTCGATGCGATGGTGCACGGTGATCCAATCGTCGAAGTCGCCGTAGGGACAACGGACACGAAGAGAAAACGTTTTGGCTGTTCTGAGGACCATAAGGATTCTTTAGGTTTCATGTTACGCGCCTGGAGCAGGGAAGTGAGCTCGTCGGAACCAGGTGTAGCGGGAAAGTAATTGGGCGGCGGCTGGCGACGTCAGCGGTCATCTAGGGCTTGCGGCTCGCGAAAGCTAATGAAAATGGCGCAAAGGTAAGATAGTAACGGCTCGGGGCCGACGAGATCGCTTGCCACAGTGGAAAAGTTGAGACCGTGTAAGCGTCTGATCCGGAGCGTGGGTGATGGAGCGAGTCATTCTGCGTTGTTGTCTTCCCATGTGGGGGAGCGGCGATAGCCCGCGACTCTTGCTAAGGTAACCGCAGCACGCTCTCCGCTCCCTCCAGGAGGAACGCATTCCTTATGAAAGATAGCGGGAATCTATGTGCATAAACGGGGTGCTGGCCATTGTTGTGTCCGACGTGGAAGTTGACGGCGAGTACCGGTTTGAGCGGCGCACGTTTGGCATCAGCCCGGAACAACTGCGATCCTTGGCCGCATGGTTTATCGAGCAAGAGGTCAAGCTGTGAGAGATGTGGGTTAGTGGTCTACGGCGAGGGAGACGCGCCTAGTGGAAACGTCGCAAAGTGCCAAACTAAGTGAATTGATACTGGTATGGAAATGGGGAATGCGATGTTGTTGTCGTTCGAAATTCGGGTCTCAAGCATATTTTTCACGATTGACTGTGTCGCGCCGTGTTAGGCGCGCGATTTGCTTGGTAGGCCAATAATTTTTACAGCCGCACTTGGGAAATTTGCATGGCTAGTGTAGGGAAGAAGATTTCGGCTGGAGCGGGTGGATTGCTGTTCCGTGTCCACAGCTGCAGGATCTCTTCATGCCGCCATGTTTCATTTCTCTTCTAAAAGGCGCAAATAGAATTGCCTGACTCTGGGGTGTGATGGTGGCGGTTGTGTTATTGCGTTTGGAGTGGCGATGCCCGCTGGTCAGCAGAATGGTTTGACCGATGATGCCCAGAACCGTAGTGTTAATTGGGAGCTCTCGTCCCGGTTTCTTACCGGAATTCGGATAGCAGAATCGTTGCCGAGGATTAGGCTGTATCGATGGCTGGTGCCAACGATTCCTTCACAGCGAATACCAATTTACTGTGAAAGGTCCAGAGCTCGGTCCTCAACCCTCTCTGGCAGGCGGGCGCTGCTGCAGGGCAGCGGGCGCAGTGTTGCTTGACCACGCCGTCTGGCTTATCGAGCGGCACCCAAGTGGGCAAGTGGAAACTTTGAGTTGATTGGAGATGAAAGTGAATCGAGACGAAGCCTGGAAGTTGGCGAAGGAGTGGGTTGCGGCTTGGAACTCGCATGATCTGGAATTGATCATGACCCACTATGAGGATGCGATTGAGTTGACTTCACCGGTCGCGGCGCAGCTGTTGGGGATGGCTGAAGGCAAATTGGTTGGAAAGGTGAATTTGCGAGCGTACTTCAAGCGCGGGCTGGAAGCTTACCCGGAACTGCACTTTGAACTTGAGGATGTGCTGTGGGGCGTGAATAGCGTAGTACTTTGCTATAAGAACCAAAAAGGGACACGTTCGGCGGAATTTATGGACTTGTCGGCGAACGGAAAAGTGGCCCGGGTGGTGGCGAACTACAATGCGTAACGATTTGTAGGACTATCGCGGCGGTAACGTTCAATGGTTGAAATAGGGATTCCGATGACCAGCCACAGCTGAGACCGGCGTCGTGCGGCACCGGTCGGGACAACTCTACCCTGTGTCTACCTTCCAGTTTGTGTCGTACGTCCATGGCTACGCGGCGAGAATCCCCAGAGCTCTGACGACAAGCGCCGAAGGAATCAGAGGCTTAGGTATGGCCGTAATGTTTCCCTCCTCCCGCCAGCCCTATCGCCATGAATATTCCGCCGAGCGAACCAGCAGCAAGGTCGGCGGCGAACACAACGCCGACGATGTCTAGAAAAAACCGAAACGGAGATATTGCCTCATTGCGAGACGCTACTGCGATTCACTATTTGAGTTTGGCCAGCATTTGCTGGAAGCGGGGTTCGCCGCGGAGGATGTCGTAGTCGGGATCGTGTTCGACCCAGTCGCGTTTGCCCCAGCCGTAGGCGAAGACACGTTCGAGAAATTCGAGAGCGGCTTCTTTCTGTCCAGCTTTGGCGTGTAGGCAAGCTGCATTGATCAGAGCGCCGACATCGTCCGGATACAGTTCAAGTGAACGTTGCGACCACTCCATGGCCCGCGCTTTCTGGCCGTATTCATAGAGTGCGCCGGACCCGAGCGACAACGCGCGAACATCGCTGGGGTTCAGAACGAGCGCGCTTTCGGCGCGTTGGATGCCTTCCTGTGCCGCTGTACGAGATTCTTCCATGCGCCCAAGCATGCGTAGGGACTGCGACAGGAGCATAGGGCTCTGAAAATCTTCGTGGCGAATTTTGGCGGCCATGTGAAAGAGATCGGCGGAACGCTGGATGTCTCCGTGAGCAAAGCAGGTGCGTGCGAAATAGTAGTAGGCGTCAAAGAAATTGGGATTGATGCGAATGGCTTGCTCAAATTCGCAGACGGCCTGGTCG
>Ga0209811_10000357_pt1 | contig 20287 bp, 16 predicted proteins | sample Coa_R1_6_FD_187161 | JGI IMG/M metagenome (GOLD analysis project Ga0209811, IMG submission 187161) | Surface soil microbial communities from Centralia Pennsylvania, which are recovering from an underground coalmine fire. - Coalmine... | ecosystem: Environmental > Terrestrial > Soil >... | reverse complement strand
AAGGCATCGAGCTGAAAGGCCAGGGCAGCGTCGGCCTGATCACCTACATGCGTACCGACGCGCCGCGGCTCGCGAACGAGGCGCTGGCGGAGATCCGTGGCTGGCTGGCGAAGGAGTTCGGCGACGAGTACGTGCCGGAGAAGCCGAACCTCTATCGCAGCAAGAAGGGCGCGCAGGAAGCGCACGAGGCGATCCGCCCCACGGCGATCGAGCGCACGCCGCAGTCGCTGCGGAAGTTCCTCAGCGACGAGCAGTTCAAGCTCTACGACCTGATCTGGAAGCGCGCCGTGGCGTCGCAGGCGACGCCCGCCGAGTTCGACCAGACCACGGTGGAGATCGCGGCCGGCCGGCTGGGTCTGCGCGCGTCGGGCTCGGTGCTCCGCTTCCCGGGATGGTTGAAGGTGTACGGGCGCGACGAGGACGACGAAGCCGAAGACGGCCGCCTGCCCGAGCTGCAGGAGGGCTGGCCGCTCACCGTGGCGGGCGAGCCGCTCGCGGAGCCTGCCGACGACGGCACGCCCGCGCGCCCGGTGCGCCCCGAGCAGCACTTCACGCAGCCGCCGCCTCGCTACACGGACGCGTCGCTCGTCAAGGCGCTCGAAGAGGAGAACATCGGGCGGCCGAGCACGTACGCCACCATCGTCACCAGCATCACCAAGCGCGACTACGTCGAGCGCGAGGGCCGGTCGTTGAAGCCCACCGAGCTGGGCATGCTGGTGACGCGGCTCTTGGTCACGCACTTCCCGGACGTGTTCAACGTCGAGTTCACCGCCGGCATGGAGGAGGAGCTGGACGAGGTCGAGGAGGGCAAGCGCCAGTGGCACCACGTCGTCCGCGACCTGTGGACGCCGCTCGCCAAGGACCTGGACCAGCTGAAGGGGAAGACCGGCAAGATCAAGCGGGACCTGCAGGAGAAGACGGACATCGTCTGTCCCTCGTGTGGCAAGCACAACCTGGTGAAGAAGTACGGCCGGAACGGCCAGTTTCTCGCCTGCCCCGGCTATCCCGAGTGCAAGCACACGCAGCCGCTCGACCAGTCCGAGCTGCCGGTGCCGGTCGAGGGCACGTGCCCGCTCTGCGGCTCGGGGCTGGTGGCGCGCCAGGGCCCGTACGGGCGCTACATCCACTGCGAGCGGCGGCCCGAGTGCAAGTTCACGAAGCCCTACACGCTCGGGATCCCGTGCCCGCAGTGCGGCCAGGGCGAGCTGTGCGAGAAGCGCAGCCGCAAGGGCAAGATCTTCTACTCGTGCACGCGCTATCCGGACTGTGACTATGCGCTCTGGGACAAACCGGTGGCGCACCCGTGCCCGAACGGCGACTCGCCGCTCATGGTGGAGAAGAACTACAAGTCGGGCCCGGCGCTGGTGTGCCCCAAGTGCCGCGCCAAGGTGGCGGCCGAGCCCAGCGGTGCGTGAAGCCCTCGAGGCCTTCCTCCAGGAGCTGACCGCGGTCCGGCGCGCGTCCGCGCACACGGTGGCCGCCTACCGCCGCGACATCGCGCACGTGCTGGACCTCGCCTCGGGCGAGGGGAAGCCGGTGCGACCCGGGCAATGGGACCAGGCCCTGCTCGAGCGCGCGCTGCGCGAGCAGTTCCGGGACGGCCATGCGGCGAGCACCGCCGCGCGCGCACTCGCCGCGTGGCGGAGCTTCGGCCGCTTCCTCGTCCGCCGCGGAAGGCTCGCGAGCGATCCGGCGCGCGCGCTGCCGTTCCCACGTCTGCCGAAGCGCCTGCCGCGCACGCTGCCGCGCATCGACTTGAACGAGGCGCTGGACCGGCTGGCACAGGCGAAGGATCCCGCCGCCGCGCGCGACCTGGCGCTGCTCGAGATGACCTACTCCTCGGGTCTCCGGCTCTCGGAGCTGATCGGGCTCCACCGCGGCGACCTCGACCGCGGCGCGCGGCTCCTGCGCGTGCGCGGCAAGGGGCGGAAGGAGCGCGTGACGCCGGTGGGCGAGCGCGCACTCGCGGCGCTCGACCGTTACCTCGCGGCGCAGGGGCGCAGCGCCGGCCCGCGCGACGAACCGCTGTTCGCGGGCAAGGCTCGCGCCGGCGCTGCGGTGCGCCCGCTCTCGCCGCGCACCGTCCAGCGCATGGTGCGGCGGCGGCTGGCCGCGGTGGCGGGCGGGCTCGGCGTCACGCCCCACGCGCTCCGGCACTCGTTCGCGAGCCATTTGTTGGACGCCGGCGCCGATCTCCGTGCGATACAGGAGCTGTTGGGCCACAGCAGTCTCGCGAGCACGCAGGTCTACACGCACGTCTCGCGCACGCGGCTCAAGCAGGCCTATGACCAGGCGCACCCGCGTGCGTGACGCGCGCCGCGCGCGAGCCGCGGCGGTGCTGCTCGTTGTTCTTGCCGCCGTGAGCTGCGCGCGTAAGCAGATGCCGAGCGGCGGACCTCCCGACACCACGCCGCCGCGCGTGCTCGAGGTGGTTCCGGACTCGGGCGCCACCGGCGTCCGCCGCGGGATCCATCCCTCGGTCGAGTTCAGCGAGGGCATGGACCCGCGCACGGCCGGGCTCGCGGTCGAGCTGGCGCCGCGGGTGGAGATCAAGCAGCGGCGCTGGAGCGGCCGCAAGCTCACGCTCGTGTTCCAGGACTCGCTCGCGGCGGACCAGACGTACACGATGTTCGTCGGCGCCGACGCGCGCGATCGCCACGGCAACGCCTTGATCGAGGGGCGCACGGTGCCGTTCTCGACCGCGGCGCACTTCCCGCCGGGCGTCATCGAGGGCGAGGTGGTCGCCACCGGGTTCCCCGCGCCGGGGACGTTCCTGTGGTGCTATCCCGAAGGACATTCGCCGGACAGCACCGCGCGCGACTTCGAGGCCATCGGCCTCGCGGGTGAGGGCGGCGCGTTCCGTGTCACCGGGTTGCACGTTCCCGGACGCTACCGGCTGTGGGCGTTCGCGGACCTGAACCACAATCATTCCTTCGAGCCCGGACAGGACCTGCTCGTGCCGGCCGATACCACGCTCGGGCTCACCACCGCCCAGCCGGTGGCGAGCGGGCTCATGCTCCGCGTCATCAATCCCAAGGCTCCAGGCCACCTGAAGGGCACGATCCTCGACACGTTGAAAGACGAGCGCGGCACCTTGCGGCTCATCAGCATCTCGGTGCGCGACTCCACGCGGCGGCTGCTCTACGATGTGGACCCGTCCGGTGGCTTCGATTTCTCCTGGGATCCCGGCACCTACAAGGTGCGGGCGTTCCGGGACCTGGACAAGAACAAGAGCTGGAAGCGCGACGAGGAGCCGGCGAGCGAGGAGACCCAGGTGACCGTGCCGCCCGGCGGCACCATCGAGCTGCCGCCGTTCGTGCTGGTGCGGGCGCCGAAGAAACCCGCGGGGCCGTAGGAGACAACGTGCGCATCGGGTTCACGAAGATGCACGGCGCCGGGAACGATTTCGTCGTCATCGACCACCGGAAGCCCTACCTGCCCGCCGACCGCCGCGCGCTGTTCGCGAAGCTCTGCGACCGGCGGCGCGGGATCGGGGCCGACGGCGTGCTCTTGCTCGAGCACGACGACACGCACGACTTCGCCATGCGCTACCACAACGCCGACGGCGGCGTCGCCGAGTTCTGCGGCAACGGCGCGCGCTGCCTCGCGCGCTACGCGCTGTCGCTGGGGCTGGGGCGCGCCGGCGCGGTGACGTTCCGCACCGATGCGGGCGTCAAGCGCGCGCGGGCCACCGACGACGGCCGGATCGCGCTGTGGTTCGGGCCGGTGGAGGACGGCGAGCCGGTGACGCTCGGGGCTCTGGGCCGCACGTTCGCCGGACGGCGCGTGGTCGCGGGCGTGCCGCATCTCGTCATCCCGGTGCCGAGGCTCGACCGCGTGCCGCTCGCCGAGTGGGCACCGCCGCTGCGCGCGCACGCGCGGCTCGGCGCCGCGGGTGCGAACGTCGACTTCGTCTCCCGGCTCCCCGACGGCCGCGTCGCCATGCGCACGTGGGAGCGCGGCGTGGAGGCGGAGACGCTGGCGTGCGGCACCGGTGCCATGGCGACGGCGCTGTGGGCGGTGCTCGAGGGCGCCGCACCGCCGGTGACGGTGCGCACGGCGGGCGGTGACGACCTGGTGGTGCAGCTCGAGCGCGGGACCGAGGGTCGCGAGGCCACGCTCATCGGTCCCGCGGTGACGGTGTTCACGGGGGAGTGGCCGGGGTCCTGACGGTCCCGCGCACCTCGTCCAGGGAGGAATCCATGTTCGAAGGCTTGTCGGTGGCGATGGTGACGCCGTTCCGGAACGGCGTCGTGGACCGCGAGGCGACCGCCCGCCTGGTGGACCACATGATCGAGGGCGGGGTGCAGGGTGTCGTGGTCTCGGGCTCGACCGGCGAGGCGGCGACGTGCACGGTGGAGGAGCGCCGCGAGCTGTGGGCGTTCGTGCGCGATCGCGCGAAGAAGCGCGCCTGGGTGGTGGCCGGCACCGGCACCAACAACACCGCCGACTCGATCGCGCTCACGCGCATGGCCGAGGAGCTGGGCCTGGACGGCGCCATGGTGGTGACGCCCTACTACAACAAGCCCACGCCCAAGGGGCAGGCCGCGCACTTCGCCGCGGTCGCGAAGAGCACGAAGCTGCCGCTCATTCTCTACAACGTGCCGGGCCGGACGGGCACGAACACCACGCCCGACGTGCTCGCCATGGTGCAGGACCTCCCGAACGTGAAGGCGGTGAAGGAGGCTTCGGGGAACCTGGACCAGATGGCGCAGGTGAAGACCAAGACGAAGCTGACGCTGCTCTCGGGCGATGACTCGCTGACGCTGGCGTGCGTCGCGGTGGGCGGCGAGGGCATCGTCTCCGTGGTCGGCCAGGCGGCGCCGAAGCCGATGCGCACGCTCATCGACCTCGCGCGGGCGGGGAAGATGAACGAAGCGCTCGTCGCGCACCAGAAGCTGATGCCGCTCTTCCGTGCCGCGTTCCTCGAGTCGAACCCGGGGCCGATCAAGTACCTGCTCTCGGAGATGGGGCTGATCGCGAACGAGCTGCGGCTGCCGCTGGTTCCGATCGAGCCCGCCTCCGAGCAGGCCGTGCTCGAGGCGGCGCGGGCGGTGGGCATCGCACTCGGAGCCGCGGCGGGACGGCCGGCATGATCCGCATCGTGCTCGTCGGCGCCGCGGGGCGCATGGGGCGGGCGGTCGAGGCCGCGGCCGCAGCCTCGGGAGAGTTCGAGATCGCGGCGCGCGTGGACGTGCGGCCGGAACATTCGCAGCCGCACGGGGTATGGAGTACGGAGGTCTCCCCGGTCCTCGCACGCGGCGACGTGGTGGTGGAATTCAGCGATCCCAAAGGTGCGCGCGAAGCGGCGGCGGCCTGTGCCGCCCGCGGCGCCGCGCTGGTCTCCGGCTCGACCGGGCTCTCGAGCGACGACGAGGCCGCGCTCCGGACCGCCTCCCAGACCATTGCAATATTCCGGGCCAGCAACTTCAGTCTGGGTGTGGCCGCCCTACGGGAGGCGCTAAGGGTTGCGCTGGCTGCAGTTCCGGCGACCTGGGACGTGGAGATCGTGGAACGTCACCACCGGTTAAAGAAAGACAGTCCCTCAGGGACGGCGCTCGCCCTTGCCGATGACATAAGGAAGGCGCGGTCGCTGCCGGGCTCGGCGCTCCGGTACGGCCGCCAGGGCGCTGCAGGTCCCAGGCCCGCCGCCGAAGTCGGCGTGCACGCCGTGCGCGGCGGCAGCTGGGTCGGGGACCACCAGGTGCTTCTGGCCGGGGAGGGAGAATGGCTCGAGTTGCGACACGTGGCGCAGGATCGGGCCGCGTTCGCGCATGGGGCCCTGGCGGCGGCCAGGTTCGTGACAACCGCCGGCCCCGGGTGGTACACGATGGAGGACATGCTGCGCGCACCGGGCCGCGCTGCTCGCTGAGGACGATCCCCGCTGGAGCCCGTGTGCTGAGAGCTCGCTTCTTCGTATACACACTGCTGGCGCTGCTGGCGCTCGTGCCGTGCGCGCACGCGCAGTCGTTCGGCAAGAACAAGGTGCACTACGAGCAGCTCCAGTGGTCCGTCCTGGAGACGCCGCACCTGAGGCTCCACTTCTACGCCCAGGAGGAGAGCCTCGCCCGCTCGCTGTCGGCGTTCGCGGAGAGCGTCACGGTGGAGTACGACCGGCGCTTCCGCCTCGCACCCAAGTCGAAGGTGCCGCTGCTGCTCTATTCGACCCATCACCTGTTCCAGCAGACCAACGCCACGCCCGAGGAGCTGACCGAGTCGGTGGGCGGCCTCACCGAGCTCATCAAGGGCCGCGTGCTGATCCCGCACAACGGCTCGTGGGCGCGACTGCGCTGGGTGACGCGCCACGAGCTCGCGCACTGGTACATGCTCAACAAGATCACCGCGGTGATGAAGGCGCACAAGCGCTCGGTGAACTGGCTGCCCGACCTGTGGTTCACCGAGGGCTTCGCCGAGTACATGGGCACGACGTGGGACGCCGACGCCGAAGGGCTGCTGCGCGACATGGTGCTGACGCGCAACGCCTACCCCCTCACCGAGAGCGAGCCCATCACCGGCTCGGTGGAGATGTACAAGGAAGGCCAGTCGTTCCTGCTCTGGCTCGCCGCTCGCTACGGCGACGCGCGCATTTTCGACCTGCTCGAGAACGTGTATCGCGGCGACGACTTCTCCACCGTGTTCCAGATCACGTTCGGCCGGAAGCTGGTCGACGTCGACCACGAGTGGTTCGAGGGGCTCCAGCGGCGCTACTACCCCGAGGTGGCCACGGCCACACGCGCCCGCGAGGTGGCGCGACCGTGGCGGCAGGAGAGCCGCTTCAATCTCGGGCCGCGCGCGTTGCCGCAGCTGTCGAAGGCGGACACGGCGCTGCGTTACTGCTGGTTCGAGGTCAACGAGGGCTCGGTGGACCTGATGATCAGCGAGCCCGTGCGCGACTCGCTCCGCCGCTCGCGGCGCGTGCTGCGCGGCGGCGTGAGCGCGGCGTTCGAGTCGTTCCACCTGTTCCAGAACCGGCCCGGAACGTCCGCGTCCGGCCTGATCGCGGTCACCGCGAAGCGCGGCGGGCGCGACGCGCTCTACCTCATCGACCCCGCGACCGACCGCATACTCAAGCGCCTGGACTTCCCGGAGCTGGTGGCGCTCCACGATCCGTCCCTCGCGCCCGACGGCAACTCGGTCGTGTTCTCCGCGCAGGGCTACGACGGCCAGGCGGACCTCTACCGCGCCTCGTGGCCGGGCGAGCTGGTCAAGCTCGAGCGGCTGACGCACGACGGCTACGACGACGTCGAGCCGGCGCTGTCGCCGGACGGGAAGTGGGTGGCGTGGGCCTCGGACCGCGGCGATCTCGCCGGGCGCTACTCGCTGTGGCGGCTCTCCATGGACGGCGGGCAGCCCGAGGCGTTGAGCCATCCGCCGGCCGGCGACGACCGCCAGCCCGTGTGGTCGCCCGACGGCAAGTGGCTCGCCTACCGCTCGACGCGCGGCGGCACGAGCGACCTCTGGGTGCGGCCCGCGACACCGTCGCGCGAGGCGAGGCGTGTCACCCGTCTCCAGGGCGTGGCGACCGATCCCGACTGGCTGCCGACCGGCAACGGGCTCCTGTTCACGGTGCAGGAGGGCGTGACCTTCCGCACCTGGTCGATGAAGGTGACGCCGGATTCGCTCAAGGCCGAGGCCGAGCCCGATCCGGCGCTCGCCTCGCCGCTGCCGGCGATCGCCGACCGCGAGCCGGCGCGACCCTACGAGCGGCGGCTCGGGTTCGACATGGTGCAGAACGGCATCTCGTTCGCCCCCGGCTTCGGCGGCACGGGCGCGGGCCAGGTCGCACTCACCGACATGCTCGGCAACGAGCAGATCCTGATCTCGCTCGCGAACGACTCCGACCAGTTCGGCAACTTCTGGGACGGCTGGGAAGGCGGCGTCACGTACCTGAACCAGTCGCGCCGGCTCTACTACGGCCTCGGCGTCTACCGCCTGACGCGACTCTACGATCCCGACTTCGACATCGTTCGCCGCGAGAAGCGCCTCGGCATCCTCGGGCTCGTCAGCTACCCGTTCAACCCGTTCACGCGCGTCGAGGCCTCGGTGCAGGTGCAGCACGCCTCGAACCACCTCCTGAGGAGCGGCACGGCGCCCACCGTGGACCTGGTCTCCAACTTCGTCAGCTTCATCCACGACGACTCGCGCTGGTGGTGGGACGGGCCGACCGGCGGCTCGCGGCTGAACCTGACCGCCGGCTTCACACGCGACATGTCGAGCGGCCAGGCGGACTACGCGACCGTGCTCGCCGAGCTGCGCCACTACCGCCAGCCGATCCGCCACGTCGTGCTGGCGTTGCGTGGGCAGGTGACGCAGAGCTTCGGCAACGACGCGCAGCGCGCCTACGTCGGCGGCCCGGGCCGGCTGCACATCAACCAGCGCCAGGTCATCTACGGCCTGCGCATGGCGAACGCGCAGGCAGAGCTGCGCTTCCCGATGCTCCGGAACCTCGTCGTCTCGGTGCCCGCGCCATGGCAGATCCCGACGCTTCACGGCGCGCTGTTCGCGGACGCCGCGTGGGCACGCGGCCAGCAGAACCTGGACCGCGTCTCCGACGGCGGGTTCGCGCTCTACGTGGGCGGCGGCGTCTATCCCGAGCTGCGCTGGAACTGGGTGTGGCGCAGCAACGACTTCCGCACGCTCACGTCGCCGAAGCCGGCGACGTACTTCACCATCGACTTCACGTTCTAGCGCGTCACTGCCCCGGGTCGAGCCGGATCTGGAACGGGTCGCCGAGGCCCGGCGCGGACGCGAGCTGCCTGCCCGTCGCGGAGATCCGGAAGGCGCGCGCCGAGCCGCGCGCCACGACCCAGACGTCACCGTTCGAGAAGTCGACCGCGGCGTCCCAGGGGTTCCCGAGACCGTTGACGCGGAAGCGCTCGATGCGCGGGAAGGCGTCCATGTCGACCGCCACGAGCGCGTCGCCGTCCACGTCGCAGATCCACACCGTGCGCCGGCGCCAGTCGAGCGCCACGCCGACGGGCGATTGGAGCCGGAACGAGTCGATCACGGCGAGCGTGGGGGAGAGGCGCCACACCCAGCCACTCGCGATCGACGTCACCCACGCCACGTGCGTGGTCGAGTCCACGGCCACGCGTGCGGGAAACAGCAGGTCGCGCGCACCGAGCCGGAGTCCGTCCTGCTGGAAGTGCCGCACGCGGTTGCCGTTGAACTCGGTGACCCACACCGAGGCGTCGTTGGGATCGGTGGCGATGCCCACCGGATCGTCGAGCAGGAGGAGCGATGCGGGGAGCGCCGCCGAGCCGTCCTCCTGGAAGTGGAACACCGCGCCGGAGGTGGAGTTCCGGTCGCTCACCCACGCCGAGCCATTGATCGGGTCGAGCGCGATCGCCGCCGGATGCGAGGCGGTGTTGTTGCGCACCCCGAGGAACGTGCCCGGATCGAGGATGTAGAGCGTGCCCGCGAGCTCGTCCGCAACCCACAGCGGCCCGTGGCCCGGGCTCGCCGCGAGCGCGCTCACCGACCCGAACCCGGTGCGCGCGAACGCCACGTCGCGGCCGTCGGGGGAGAGCCGCAGCACCCGGCCCCGGTCGGGATCCGCGACCCACGGCACCAGCGGACCCGGCGTGGCCACGTCTTGCGCCCAGTTGGCGGCGATCTCGCCCCTGACCACGAAGTGGATGCGGTACTGGTAATCGAGGCCCTGCGCTACGCGGACGTCGAAGAACCGCGAGGTCGACGTGGGCAGCACGCCGGTGATCGCCTGGAAGGCGGCATCCCCCGGCGCGAGGCGAAAGATCTGGAAGCCGTCGATCGCCAGCTCGGGCTGCGCCAACCAGGACAGCTCCACCGCGTTGGCGTCGGCGATGGCGTTGAAGTTCTGCGGCGCGCCGCCGGTGTCGGGGTTCCCCGCGTCCAAGGGGTTCGCGCGCTCGCGATGGCTGCACGAGGCGGCGGCGGTGACGAGGGCGAGCGCTAGAAGCGCAGCGACAGTGCGCATCGGTCCGCCCGCATCGCCAGCGTGACCCGGTGCTCGGCGCTCGGGTGGTGGACGAAGCGTATCCACACCGCGGTCGCGAGCAGCGCTTCACCCACGAGCAGCGAGCCCGAGGCGATCCGGTCCATGCGCTCGGTGGCCGCGAAGCGGTCGTCCAGCTTGCTGACGTCGGTCTCCCCCAGGTACGCGGCGTAGCGCTGATCCGCCGCATGCTCGAGCGGGAACGACGCGATCACGAGCCCGGCGCCCGCGAGCGCGAGACCGTAGGCGAGGCGGTGGGAAGTCTTGCTGGCCGCCTTCCGGGGGACCACCTCGAACGGGGTATCCGTCTGCGCGCGCGCGCACGCCGACAGTGGAGGTGCCGCGGCCAGCACCGCCGCCAGGAGCGGGGCTGCGAGACGCGGGAACACGGCGAGGGCTGGAGCGATGCGTCAGGCCGGCAGCTTCTGAACGAACTTGGCCAGCCTCGACTTGTGCCGGTTCGCGGTCTCGCGCTTGATGACGCCCTTCGCCGCGGTGCGGTCGAGGACGGCGCCGGTCTGTTTCAGGGCGGCCTCCCCGGCGGCGCGCGTCGTGGCGACACGGACAGACTTGATCGCCGTACGCATGCGGGTGGTGGCGGCAACGTTCCGCTGGCGGCGCAGCTCGTTCGTGCCGACGCGCTTCTCAGCGGACTTGTGATGCGGCATGGAGATCCTCCTCGGACGTGCTCATGGACAGGGGCGAAAAGCGCGGACGAGCATACGTTTCCGCCTTTCGACGCGTCAAGCGACGTCGGAGATTCCCCCGTTGTTCCTGGCGCACCCGCGCTGTAATCTGCTTGCCTCGGATATACCCGGGGGTATGTACGGAGGGCTCCGTGAGCACATTGAGCGAGAAGATCGCCGATCTGCCCGCCCTGCCGGGGGTGTACCTGTTCAAGGACGCCCTCGGGGAGGTGCTCTACGTGGGCAAGGCTTCGAGCCTCGCCGCCCGCGTCCGGAGCTACCTCGGCCACGACCCGGAGCGCCCCCACCTGGACGAGATGCGCGAGCGGGCGGCCGACCTGGACACCATCCTCACCGGCTCCGAGGTCGAGGCGGTGCTGCTGGAGTCCACGCTCATCCGCCAGCACCGGCCGCACTACAACGTGCTCCTGAAGGACGACAAGAGCTTCCCGTTCGTGAAGCTGAGCGTTCAGGAGGAGTGGCCGCGCCTGTCGGTGACCCGCCGCGTGACCGACGACGGCGCGCGCTACCTGGGTCCGTTCACCGACGTCAAGGCGCTGCGCCGGACGCTGCGTGACCTGAGGCGCATCTTCCCCATCCGCACCTGCCGCAACTTCGAGGACTACCGGCGCCAGGATCGGCCCTGCCTCTACTACCACATCCGCCGCTGCGCGGGCCCCTGTTACTCGCGCGCCCACGTCGACCCGGCGCAGTACCGCGGGTACGTGGACGGCCTGCTGCTGCTGCTCGCGGGCCGGAACGACGAGCTGCTGGCGCGGTTGAAGCGCGAGATGGCGGAAGCCGCCGAGTCGCGTCGCTACGAGGTGGCAGCACAACGTCGCGACCAGATCTCGCTGCTCGAGCGCGCGCGCGTGCCTCAGGCGATGGTGAGCGCCGACCCGCGCGACACCGACGTGCTGGGCTTCGCTCACCACGGCCGCATCGCCGCGATCGCGACGTTGTTCGTGCGCGAGGGCCGCGTGATCGGCAAGGAGACGCGGCTCGTCGACCGCGCCGACGGCATGGACGATGCCGCGCTCCTGGAGACCTGGGTGACGCAGGTGGCGCTCGCCCGCACCGACCTGCCGCGCCGCGTGCTGGTGCCGGCGCTGCCCGAGTCCCACGGCGTGCTCGCGGGCGCGCTCGCGAGCCGCGCCGGACGCGCGGTGGAACTCACGGCGCCCGCGCGCGGGCGCGCCCGGCGGCTGGTCGAGCTGGCGCAGAGGAACGCCGCCGCCGCGCTCGAGCAGGCGCAGGCGCGCGCGGCGGGGCGGCGCGCGCACTACTCCGAGGCGGTCGAGGGCCTGCAGCGCGAACTGGGGCTGCCGGTGCCGCCGCATCGCATGGTGTGCTTCGATATCTCCAACTTCGGCGGCGACCAGGCGGTAGCTGCGGTGGTGGCGTCCGAGGACGGCCGCGCGCGCAAGTCGCTCTACCGGCGGATGCGCATGCACAAGCCCGGCCCCGACGACTTCGCCATGATCGGCGAGGCGGTGGAGCGCTACTGGGCGCACGTCGAGTCGGGCGAGTTGCCGCGTCCCGACCTGGTGGTGATCGACGGCGGCGCGGGCCAGGTGGGTGCGGCGCGCGCGTCGCTCGACAAGGTGGCGACGCGGCCGGTGGCGCTCGTGGGGCTCGCGAAGCGCGAGGAGCTGATCGTGCGCGAGCACCTTCCCGACCTGAAACTCGCGCGGCGATCGGAAGCCTTGCGGGCGCTCCAGCGTCTGCGCGACGAGGCGCACCGCTTCGGGCTCGATTACCACAGGAAGCTCCGTTCGCGCGCGCGCATCGGCAGCGTCCTCGACCACGTGCAGGGCGTCGGTCCCGCTCGCCGGGCGCAGCTCTTGAAGGCGTTCGGCTCGGTGGAGGCGCTGCGCGGTGCCACCCCGGAGGAGATCGCCGAGCGCTCGCACGTGCCGCTGCCGCTCGCGCGCCGGGTCGCCGAGGCGCTCGGCCACGAGGAGGGCGCCGCATGAACAAGGTGCGCGCAGGGGGTGAGACGAACTACACGGCGCCGAGCGCGAAGCGCGAGGCGCATCCAGAAAAGATAGCCGCCGCGCTAGCGGCGGCCGTCGAGGGTTTTCTCGACGAGCTTCGCCGTGGCCGGCGGCTCTCGCCGCGTACCTTGGACGCCTACGCGCGCGATCTCTCCGATTACTCGGGCTTCGCTGTCCACCACAAGCTCCGCGGCTGGGACGAGGCGACGTCGACGTTCGTGGATGGCTACTTCGCCACGCTCGAGCGGCGCGGGCTCTCGACCGCGACGCTCGCCCGCCGGCGCTCGACGCTGCGCGGCTTCCACGCGTTCCTCGGTCGCGTCGGGCACACGGCGCAGGATCCGGTGGCGCTGCTGCCGCCGCCGCGACGCGAGCGCCGGCTGCCGCACGCTCTGTCGCGTGAGGACGTCGAGGCGTTGCTGGCGCACCCGGAAGGGGAGGAGCCGTTGGCACTCCGCGACCGCGCCCTGCTCGAGCTGGCGTATGCGGGCGGGCTCCGGGTCTCGGAGCTGGTGGGCCTGACCCGGGACGCGGTGGACCTGAACGGCCGTGCGCTCACCGTCACCGGCAAGGGCGACAAGCAGCGCCTGGTGCCGTTCGGGCGCGCCGCCGCGCGCGCGCTCGCGCAGTGGCTCGAGCGCGGCCGGCCGCAGCTCGCGCGCAACTCCCGGGTCGACCACGTGTTCGTGAACGCCCGCGGTGGGCCGCTGTCACGCATGGGCTGGTGGAAGATCCTGCGCGGTCATGCGCGCGGCGCCGGCGTCACCGCCCGCGTCCACCCGCACGCGCTTCGCCATTCGTTCGCGACGCACCTGCTCGAGGGCGGCGCCGACCTGCGCGTCGTCCAGGAGCTCCTCGGGCACGCGCGCGTCAGCACCACCGCCATCTACACCCACCTCGACCGTGGCTACCTGCGCGAGGTGCACCGCCAGTTCCACCCCCGCGCCTGAGGGGCGCGGGGCCTTCTCGATCGGGGCCTTGGAGGACCACATGTCGTTCCGCAGCCAGCGATGGCTACCCGCAGCACTCCTGATGCTCGCTCTCTTCACCGTCTGCGCTTCGCCGGCGCACGCCGCCAACACCATCACGCTGCCGCGCTCCGGCCAGGTGGGGATCGGCATCACCGGCTCGTTCGGCACGCTGCTGCCGACGGGCGAGTTGGGCAACGAATTCGGGAGCGGCCCCGGGCTCTCGGTGAAGATCCGCTATCGCATGCGCTTCGAGCGCGCGATGGGGCTCACCTTCGACGCCGAGCGCATGAGCTCGCGCGACCCCTCGGGGGCGGCGGGCGCGTTCGACTCGCTCACCGACGCGCCCGCGGTGCTGCGCGACTACATGAAGATGGTCACCGCGGGCTTCGAGTTCTACCAGCTCTTCGACACCCGCGAGCGCACGGTCAAGTACCTGTCGGCGGGCGCGGGGCTGGCGCAGATCTCGGCGCACCTGACCGATGGCGAGACGCAGTACCCGATCGCCGGCGACGCGCTGTTCGTGAGCGTGGGCGCCGGCTTCGAGCGCTTCTTCTTCCGCAGCTGGGCGTGGGACATGGGTTTCAAGTACAAGCCCGTGCTCCACGACGGCAAGATCAACCACGACCTGCAGGCCAATGTGGGTCTCATCTTCTACGCAGGCTATTGACGCCATGGCCGCACCGCTCCGCATCGCGTTCCTGGGCGCCGCCCGCACCGTGACCGGTTCTCGCCACAGGATCTCCTGGGGCGAGTCGAACTGGCTCTACGACTGCGGCCTCTACCAGGGCCATCGCGACCAGGCGGAGGCGGTCAACCGCACGTTCCAGTTCGATCCCGCGACGCTGGACGGCGTCGTCGTCTCGCACGCCCACCTCGATCACACCGGCAACCTGCCGACGCTGGTGTCCCAGGGATTCGGCGGGTCGATCCACATCACCGACCCTTCGGCCGACCTGTCGCGGGTGATGCTCCCGGACAGCGCGCACCTGATGGAGAAGGACGTGGACCACGTCAATCGCCATCGCAACGGCAAGGCGGCGCGCAAGCCGCTCTACACGCTCGCCGACGTCACCGACACGCTGTCGAGGTTCAAGACCTACGGCTACGACGAGCCGTTCCGGCCGTTCCCCGGTGTCACCGCCACCTACCACGACGCCGGTCACATCCTCGGCTCCGCGATGACGACGTTCACGTTCGAGCGCAACGGCCGGAGCTTCAGGCTGCTGATGGGCGGCGACCTCGGGCGCGCGAACCGCGCCATTCTTCGCGATCCGGTGGCGCCGCCGGGGCCGGACGCGCTGGTGCTCGAGAGCACGTACGGCGACCGCCTGCACGCCGACGATGCCGATACCGAGCGACTGCTGATCGATGCCGTGCAGCGCACGGTGGCGCGCGGCGGGCGCGTCGTGGTGCCGGCGTTCGCGGTCGGACGCACGCAGGAGCTGGTCGCCGTGCTCCACCGGCTCGTCGGCAGCGGCGCGATCCCGGACCTGCCGCTCTACGTGGACAGCCCCATGGCGCGCGAAGCCACCGCCGTGTTCAAGCGGCACCCCGAATGCTTCGACGACGAGACGCGCCGGACCTTCGGGAACGGCGGCGCGCCGTTCGGCTTCGACCGCCTGCGCTACGTCACCACGCCCGACGAGTCCCGCTCGCTCAACGACCTCCACACGCCCTGCATCATCGTCTCCGCCTCCGGCATGTGCGAGGGCGGGCGCATCCTCCACCACCTGCAGCACGCGCTTGGGAACGAGCGCAACACCGTGCTGTTCGTGGGTTTCCAGGCCGAGGGCACGCTCGGGCGGCGGCTCCGCGACGGGGCGGAGAACGTGAACGTGTTCGGCGAGCCGGTGCGCGTGCGCGCCGAGATCGTCGCGCTCGACGGCTTCAGCGCGCACGCCGACCAGCACGAGCTGCTCGAGTGGTTCGCGCGCCTCGATCCCCAGCCGCGCACGGTGTTCCTCGTCCACGGTGAGCCGGAGCCGGCGGAGACGCTGGCAGGCCTGCTGCGCGAGAAGTCGACCGCCAAGGTGCACGTGCCCGAGAAGGGCCAGGAGTTCGAACTGTGGACGTGACCGAACCCCGCTACCAGGTGGGCCAGCGGCTCCACCACCCGCAGTTCGGCGAGGGCCTCGTCGTCGAGGTCCACACCGACCGCGGCCGCGAGGTGCTGGAGGTGGTGTTCGACGGCCAGCTGCGGCGTCTCTCGACGCAGCGCGAGTGGGAGATCGTCGACGGCTCGGCGCCCGCGGCCGCATCGCGTGCGGTGAGCGTGGACGTCGGTGAGCCGCTCGACGCCGAGGTGGGCGGCGACGGGGTGGAAGATGGCGCGCCGCGCGCCGTGTTCGCGCCTGCGCGCGACGGCGGCATCCGCCGCCACTGGCATCCGCAGGGCGATGCGCTCCTGCGCCACTGGATCGACAACGCGTCGCAGTCCCAGGGTCACTTCGACCTCCGCGCCGACGCCGAGGCGTGGGCGGGCTGGGCGAGCGCCGACCGGCTGGTGTCGCTCGACAGCCTGCGCGGCGTCGAGCGCTTCCCGCACCAGGAGGCGGCGTGCTTCAAGGTGCTGCGCGACTTCGGCGGACGCGGCATCCTCGCCGACGAGGTCGGCCTCGGGAAGACCGTGGAGGCGGGCATCGTCTTGAAGGAATACGTGCTCCGCGGCGCCGTGCGCACCGCGCTCGTGCTGGTGCCGGCGTCGCTCTGCGAGCAGTGGCGCGCCGAGCTGTGGGAGAAGTTCGAGCTCGACTTCGTGGTCTCGCGCGGGCCCGCCGGGCAGTGGGGCCGCCACCCGTTCGTGATCTCGTCGCTCGAGACCGCGCGCCACGAGCGCCATCGCAAGCGCGTGCGCGGCGCCGATTACGACATGGTGGTGTGCGACGAGGCGCATCGTCTCCGGAACCACCTCACGCTGGGCTGGAAGTTCTTGAACGACCTGAACCCGCGCTACCTGCTGCTGCTCACCGCGACGCCGGTCCAGAACGACCTGCGCGAGCTCTACAATTTGGTGACGCTGGTCCGCCCGGGGACGGTGGGAACGTTTTCGCAATTCAGAAGGGACTTCCTCTCCGGCCACGACAAGCGCACGCCGCGCAACACGCCGCGGCTCCGCCGGCTCTTGAAGAGCGTGATGATCCGCACCCGGCGCGCGGACACGCAGCTCACGTTCGCGCCGCGCAAGGTGGAGACGTTGTGGGTGCCACAGACCGCCCCCGAGCGCCTGCTCTACCGCCAGGTGAGCGAGTTCGTGGCCAGCGCCGTGCACGCCGAGCATGCGCAGCCGGGCCGGCCGCACTACTTCACGCTCATGGTGCTGCAGAAGGAGATGGGCTCGTCGTGGGCGTCCGCGAGCGGCACGCTGGAGAAGCTCGCCGCGCACCCGGACGGCCTGGACTCGAAGCGCGTGCACGCGCTCGCCGAGCGAGCGCGCTCGCTCTCCGAGGACGCGAGCAAGCTGCGCACGCTGCTCCGCTGCATCGCCGGCTTGAGGGGCGAGAAGGCGATCGTGTTCACGCAGTTCCGGGCGACGCAGGACACGATCGTGGCCGCGCTCGAGGCCGAGCACGTGCCCACCGCGGTGTTCCACGGCGAGATGGGCTGGCGCGAAAAGGAGGAGGCCCTCGAGCGCTTCCGCCACCACGACCAGGTGCTGGTGAGCACCGAGGCGGGAGGGGAGGGGCGGAACCTCCAGTTCGCGCGCATCGTCATCAACTACGACCTGCCGTGGAACCCGATGCGGCTCGAGCAGCGCATCGGCCGCGTGCACCGGCTCGGCCAGGAGCACCCGGTGCGCGTGGTGAACCTGGTCTCGCGGGGCACGCTCGAGGCCTATGTGCTCGAGATCCTCGATCGCAAGATCCGCATGTTCGAGCTGGTCGTGGGCGAGATGGAGGAGATCCTCGGCGCCTGGCAGATGCAGGGCTCGTTCGAGGACGAGGTGTTCCGCCGCTGGACCGAGTCGAGCGCGCCGCGCGCGCGCAAGCGCCGCTTCACCGAGCTCGCCCAGCACCTGGTCACCGCGCGCAAGCTCTACCAGCAGCAGCGCGACAGCCAGAGCATGCTGTTCCACGGCGCCAACGAGGCCGAGGAGGAGCGCTCGTGACCACGCTGACCAAGCGCGGCCCGAAGGCGGGGCGGAACGGCGATGCGGAAGCGCGCGCCAACGGCAAGCACGCGAACGGCGGCGGCAACGGCAAGGCGGCCGCCCCGCCCGAGGTGCCACGCGGCGGCACCGCGGCGGAGTCGGCGGACTGGCGGCGGTTCGTCGGCCGCTGGCTCGAGGCGCACCATTGCAAGGTGGAGGCCGCACCGCGTGGCGACTGGGAGGTGGAGCTCTCGCCTGAGCTGCAGAAGCGCTGGCGCCGCCAGCGCGTGCGCCTGGTGTTCGATCCCGCGCGCCCGACGGTGCCGCGCGGCGCCTGGTTCACCGCCCCCGGCAGCGCCGGCGGGCGGCGCATCCTCGAAGCCGCGCTCGCCGAACCGTTGTGCACGCGGCGCACCGCGCTCGCGCGCGTGCCGGGAGCACCCGACGACGGCTGGACCAGCGCCTGCCGCGTGCGCGGCCTCACCTGGGGCCCGGCGCGCCTCGGCCCGGTGCGCTACGAGCGACGCGTGGCGTTCCACGCCGTGATCACGCGCTGGGGCGGGCTGCCGTGGCAGGAGCAGTGGGTGGTGCTGGTGGGGGCGGGCGGCGAGGTGCTGGAGCGCGTGCCCGAGGCACAGGTGCCCGAGGTGCGGCCGCGCGAGGGGCTCTACCAGATGCCCGAGGAGCTGGAGTCCGAGGTACGCGAGCGCTGGCTGCTCTCGGCGCGCGCCACGCTCGAAGCGCTGGCCGAAGAGCGCGAGCGCGAGTGGGCCGTGTCCGTGGGCCGCCTGCGCGACGACGAGCTGGATCGCCTGGGCTCGTTCTTCTCCGCGCGCATCGAGGAGGAAGAGGAGCGCATGCGGCGCCGCGCCGGGCACGACGAGCACGAGCTGGAGCACGGCGACGCCACGTCGCTGAAGCTCGAGTGGGAGCGGCGCGCCGCCGAGGTGCGCCAGCGCTGGGCGATGCGCACCGAGGTGCGGCTCTGGGGCATCGAGGAGTGGTCGTGGCCGGTGGCGGATCTCGAGCAGGAGCTGCGCTCGGGCGCGATGCGGGTGAAGGTGAAGGGCCCGGTGGACGTGGCGCGCGGCCGGCCGGCGCTGCCGCCCTGCCCGAGCTGCGGCACGCCCGCGGAGATGCTGGTGCGCGCGCGCGGCACGGTCTGCTGCGCCGCGTGCGCGCCCGCTTGACGCTCGCCCGCGAGCGCCCGTAGAGTCCTCCGGCTCTCGGAACTGCGGGGTGCGTAAGGCCCCCGCCTCCCAAGTCTCGACTGGAGGCCTGCTTGTCGCTGGAATCACGCAAGAACGCGCTCGACGACCCGGGTGCGGAGCTGCTCGACCGCGCCACCGCGCTCTGGGACCGCTACGGCCGCATCGTGCTCGGCGTGGTGGTCGGGATCGCGGTCATCGGCGTCTCGGCCTACTACGTGATGAGCGGTGCGGCGCGCAAGGAGAACGCGGCCTCCGAGCGGCTCGCCGAGGCGAGCGACCTGTTCTGGCGCGCGGACTACGACCGCTCGCGGCAGATCGCGCAGGACATCGTCAAGCAGTACCCGGACACGCCGAGCGGCTTGGATGCGCTGCGCATCGCCGGTGACGACGCCTACTGGCGCGGCAACTGGAAGGACGCGGTCGCCGACTACGACGCGTACCTGAAGAAGAAGAGCGGCGGGCTGCTCGCGAACACCGTGCGCCGGAGCCTCGCCTACGCGCAGGAGAGCCTGGGCCAGTACGCGGCCGCCGCCGCCAACTTCGACCTGCTCGTGGGCCAGATCGACCGCGAGACGAGCGGCGAGATGCTCTACGCCGCCGGGCGCTGCCTGGTCGAGGACAAGAAGCCCGAAGAGGCGAAGAAGCGCTACCAGCGGATCATCGACGAGTTCCCCGACTCGAGCTTCCAGCTCCAGGCGCGGATCGAGCTCGGGAAGCTCACGCCGGTCTACGTGAACTGACGCAGGTTCTCCGCAGTCGCACGCGCCCGGCCGCGCGCCCCGCAGCCGGGCGCGATCGTTTGCGTCAGTCGCGCTGGTACGCCGCGAGCACGTAGCGCCGGCCCGGCGTGGCGTAGGGGAAGAGCGCGGCGGCGCCGAGCGTGGCGCGCAGCCGATTGGCCTGCAGCGAGTCGTTGGTCGCGTGCACGAAGTCGCGCTGGAACTCGGGGGCGGTCGCGAGCCGCTCCTCCATCTGCGAGAACGGATGCAGGGGCGCGCCGGGATCGTCGCGCCCGAACAGCGTGAGGACGATGAACCGCGGCCGCTGCTCCCAGACGTGGGCGAGGTCGAAGCGCTTGTTCATGAACGTGCCCGGGCTCGTGGCGATCGTGCCGTCGGTCAAGCCGGTGACGTCGACGATGCGCTGCTCGATGCAGCGATAACCCACCTCGCCGATGTCCATGAGCACGATCGCGTCCCCGGTCGCGGACCGCGAGTGGAGCCAGTCGGCGAGCGCGCCGTGACCGCTCCGCGCGCCCGCGGTCTCGGTGGCGGCAGTCTCGGCGAGCCGCACGCGATCGCCCCAGTGGAACGCCAGGCCCAGCGGCGCGCTCGCGAGCAGCAGCACGCTGCCGAGCGA
>Ga0209811_10000356_pt1 | contig 20322 bp, 9 predicted proteins | sample Coa_R1_6_FD_187161 | JGI IMG/M metagenome (GOLD analysis project Ga0209811, IMG submission 187161) | Surface soil microbial communities from Centralia Pennsylvania, which are recovering from an underground coalmine fire. - Coalmine... | ecosystem: Environmental > Terrestrial > Soil >... | reverse complement strand
AGGGAGCGCGGGTGGGGCGTCATGCGCCGAGAACACTTCGAGGCGCAGCGCGGGCCCAAGGGCGCGCTGCTGGTCGGGGATCCGGAGGAGGTTGCGGACAAGATCGTTCGGCACAGCGAGAGTCTGGGCGGGCTCGACCGGGTCACGTTCCAGATGAACGCCGCGTCGCTGCCGCACGCCAAGATGATGAGCGCGATCGATCTGATCGGAAACCGGGTGATCCCGGCGATCGCAAGGACGGCCGCCGAGCGCCGATGAGCGCCGGCTTCATGTCGGGCCTACCGGCGACGCTCGCGCCGTGCTGGTTTCATGGACTGGTCGGCTGGTAGGCGCGGGTTCCCATCTGCCAGTAGAGGAACGCCAGCTGGTCGGCGAGCTCGCGGTCGCGCTGTGACTTGGACGAGCCCATGCCGTGTCCAGCGTCGAAGTCGACCAGGAACAGCACCGGCCGGCCGCTGGTGGTCGCCGCCTGAAGATGCGCCGCCATCTTGCCCGGCTGCCACGGCGCGACGCGCGGGTCGTTGAAGCCGGAAGTGAGCAGTACCGCCGGATACGCCGTGCCGGGCACCACGTGCTGCGTGGCATCCACGGAAAGGAGCGCACGGAAACCGGCCTCGGTCTTCGTCGATCCGTACTCGAGCGAGTTGGCCGGACCATCGGTGCCGTACTCGCAGCGCAGTGCGTTGTTGTCTCCGACGCCATTGAACACGACCCGGAACAGATCCGGGCGCGCCGTGGTGGCCATGCCGACCGTGATGCCCCCCGCGCTCCGGCCTTCGATCGCCAGCGTCGCGGGCGAGCCGTAGCCTTGTTTCACCAGGTACTCGGCGCAGGCGATCAGGTCCTTGTAGGTGTTGGGCTTGGTGGCCAGCTTGCCGGCGAGATGCCACTCCTCGCCGAACTCTCCCCCGCCGCGTACGTGCGCGACCGCGTACACGCCGCCGTCTTCGAGCAGCGTGAGGTGGCGCGCGATGAAGCTCGGGGTGATCGAGCTTCCGTAGGCGCCGTAACCCGTGAGCCACACGGGGCTCTTCCCGTCCAGCCGGATGTCGCGGCGGTGCACGATCGAGAGCGGGATCTGCGTTCCATCCCAGGAGCGCGCCTGCACTTCGTCCACCGTGTACCGGGACACATCTTCCTTCCACGGCGGCACGATGGAGGTCCGGACCGTGCCGGCGCCGTCCAAACGGTAGTAGGCCGGCGGCGAGAGCCAGCCGACCATTCCCGCGAGAACCACGGTCGATCTCGTATCGAGATAGGGTCCATAGAGGGCTCCGTGGAGCGGAAGCGCGACGTCATCCACCCGGCCACTCGCGAAGTCATAGCGGCGCAGGCGGCCAAGTCCGCCATCCAGATCACGCACGTAGAGCGCCGTCGAGGAGGCACCGATCTCCTGGATCACGCGCTCGCTCGGCGCGACCACGGTCACCGCCTTGGAGAGATCCGGCGACGGTGCGTCCACCGCGATCACCTTGTAGCGCGGCGCGTTCTTGTGCGTGAGCAGGTAGAGCTTGTCGCCATGCGGAATGATCGTCGTGACCGCGTCGTCCACGTCCGCGATCTTCACCCACGGCGAGAGATGGTCATGGCTCTCGGAGCGCGCCACGTAGGCCGTGAGCGCAGGGTCGGCGCCGTGGCTGATGCTGGCGATGACGTACGGCGAGCCCGCGGTGCACTGGATGAACGGATAGTCCACGGGCGTCACCGGCAGGGAGCCCGCAACCCCCGTCCCGATGAGGGCGCGGTCCTGATCGGGATCGGTTCCCAGCACGTGCAGACAAGCGCGGCTGTTCAGGTACTGCTCGGTGTCCTTGGCGTCGGGACCGACCTTGGCGAAGCGGTTGTAATAGAACGAGCGATCGTCGTCCCGCCACGACGGGCTGCCGTAGTCGGCTCGATCGATGGCTTCCGGCCACTCGCGCCGGGGGGAGACGTCGAGGATGTGGATGACGCTCTTCTCGGAGCCACCGGGCGAGATCCCATAGGCGACTCGTGATCCATCCGGCGATGGTTCGAAGTAGTCGATCGAGAAGTGATGTCCGGGCGATGCGCCGCGATCGGGGTCGACCAGCAGGCTCTCGGGGCCGTCCACGCCATTGCGGACGAAGAGCTTGAACGTGTCCTGCCCCGGCTCGAGCTTGAGATAGAACACCTTGCCACCGGCCTGATGAACCTGGAACGCCGTAGTGCCACCACCGGTGTGAGCTGCGATCCGCGCTTGCAGCGAGTCGCGACCCGGAATGCGGTCCAGCACCGAACGCGCGTAGCGGCCCTGCTCGCGGCACCACTGCTCGAACTTCGGCGCGTGACGGTCCTCCATCCAACGGTAGTCGTCGGTGACCTTGGTGCCGAAGTAGTCGTCCACCACCGGCACTCGCGGTGCCACGGGCGGACCGCTGGCGGCATGGGCGGAACGGCTCGCGGTCGCGGGATCGGGGTGTGCGACATGGGTCGCAACGGCCATCGCGAGCGTGAAGCCGATCAAGGTACCGAGGCGGGTTCCGGCGGAGAGCGGCATGGCGGGAACCTACCGCATAGCGCGTGTCTCGTGCGACCAAACGAAGTGAGATGCGCCGATACTCGATGCGGTGTTCACGATGACTTTGCGTGTTTCGTTCGAGATTCCTCTGGATTCCGTTCATCGCGTGTACGAAGTTACGGCTGCGTATCGTCGACTCCTGCTCCGGGGCATGCAGACCCGACCGGAGCTCCCCTCTTGTCTCACTCGGACGGATCCGGCTCTCTGGAGCAAGCAGTGTGAGCACGGTCCTCCGAAGACTCGTGGGCGCTCTCCCAATTGTTTCGCCCGCAACGCGTGGGCGCGCCATCCGAGCCGCGTTCTGCGTGCTGGCGCTCGTCGCCCCCGCGAGCGCCTCAGCGCAGATCTACTACGTAGACCAGGCGAGTGCGTCGTGCTCGCCCACCGGTCCTGGCACCGAGGCGCAGCCCTACTGCACGATCACCGCAGCGCTCAACGCGCACAACGGGCCGGGGATCACAATCCGGGTGAAGCCGGGGACGTATCGCGAGCAGGTGACGGTGCCCGCGTCGGGCGCGTCCGGGAGTCCGTTCGTCATCGAAACGGTCGGCACGGGCGTCATCGTGGACGGGGCCGACAGCTACTCGACACCGGCGAGCTGGGTGCTCCTCTCCGGCAACGTCTACCGCGCCGCCGCAGTGACCCTGCCCCCCAACCAGGTGTTCAAGAACGGCACACGACTCACGCCGTCCACGGCCCAACCCGCCAGCCTCCCGCCCAACTCGTTCGTATGGGTGTCCGGCGAAGGGCTCTACGTCAACGTGGGCGGCGGGAATCCGGGCAGCCTGCAGTTGCTCGTCGGGCAGCGCCTCTACGGCTTCAATCTCAACGCGCGGTCGTGGGTCAACATCACCGGATTCACGGTCCGCAACGCCGAGGACCGCGGCTTCAACCTCGGCGCGTGCTCGAACGTGATCGTATCGAGCAACGATGTGAGCTTCTCGAACGGCTATGGGATCCGCCTCAGCGGCTGCGCCACCGTCACCATCCAGAACAATCGCGTCTCCTACTCGAACTTCCATGGCATCGGGCTGCTGGCGAGCACGACCGGGTGCATCATTCGCGGCAACGAGACCTTCAACAACGTGGACCCCGCGGTCTCGAGGGCGAACGGGATCTACCTGACGGCGTCGTCGAACAACACCGTGTCAGCCAATCGCGCCCACCACAATCAGGATACCGGCATCTTCTTCACCGGTGGCGCGAACAACAACATCGCGTTCAACAACGTGTCCTATGCCAACGGTGACCACGGCTTCGACCATCTGTCGAGCACGGGAACGATCCATGTCGACGACGTGTCGTACGGGAACTTTCACGACGGCTTCTCGATCGAAGGCAATGCCTCCAACACCCAGCTTCAGAACTGTATCTCGGTGGACAATGGGCTGACGACGAATCGCTACGACCTGTGGGTGGACGGGACCTCCGCCGGCTTCGTCTCCGACTACAACATCTTCTGGAACTCGACCGCCCAGGATCCCTTCAAGTACATCGCGACGCCCTACTCGACGGTCGCGGCCTACCGAACGGCCAGCGGTCAGGATTCGCATTCCCTTCAGTCCGATCCGAGGTTCGCGAACGGCGGCAACGGTGACTTCCGGCTGCTGTCGAACTCTCCGGCGATCGATGCGGCGAACTCGGGTGCGCCGAACTGGCCGTCGACGGACGCTGTCGGGCATGCCCGTGTGAACACCCTCACGATCCCCAACACCGGCGCGGGGTCGGTGCCGTGGGCGGATCGCGGGGCGTTCGAATTCGCCGGCGACCAGCCGCCGGTCGTGTCCGCGCCGGCGACGGCCAGCGGGGCTGAGAACACGCTTCTCAAGGTGAGCGTCACCGCTTCTGACCCCGACGGCCAGCAGATCAGCTCGCTCACCGCTTCGGGTCTCCCATCCGGGGCGACGTTCACCACCGGCGCGGGGAATACCAGCGGCACCCTGACCTGGACGCCGACCTTCTCGCAGGCCGGCACCTACAACATCACGTTCACCGCGAACAACGCGCTCTCCAGCTCCGCCACGACCCAGGTCACGGTGAGCCACACGGACCGCGCCCCGGCCGTGACCGCGCCCACCACCGCCTCCGTGGCGGAGGGCTCCCTCCTCACGGTCAACGTCACAGCCGCCGATCCCGACGGGGATCCCGTCACCTCGCTCACCACCTCGGCTCTCCCGACCGGCGCGACGTTCACTCCGGGACTGGGTAACGCAACCGGCACGTTGACCTGGACGCCGGGCTATACGCAGTCCGGGACCTACAGCATCATCTTCATCGCCTCCAACTCGCTGACGGGCCGGGATACCACGGTCGTCACGGTCACGAACACGAATGCACCGCCGGTGGTGGTCGCCCCCGCGACCGCAACGGTGGCTGAGGGCAAGCCGCTCACGGTCAGCGTCACCGCGAGCGATCCCGATGGCTCGAACATCAACTCACTCACCGCCTCCGGCGTCCCGTCCGGTGCATCGTTCTCGAAGAACGGCTCGAACACCTCGGGCACGTTGACCTGGACCCCCAGCTACACCCAGGCGGGCACCTACACCGTCATCTTCACCGCCTCCAACTCGCTCTCGGGTAGGGACACCACGGTCATCACGGTCGCCAACACCGATCGCGCTCCGGTCTTGACCGCGCCGGTGACCAGGACGGGGCCCGAGAACTCGTCACTCACCGTCAACATCACGGCTTCCGACCCCGACGGCGATGCCATCGCGTCGCTCGTCGCTTCCGGGCTCCCGACCGGGGCGACGTTCACTCCCAGTCCCGGAAATACCGGCGGCACGGTGAGTTGGACGCCGGACTTCACTCAGGCTGGGAGCTACAGCATCACGTTCATGGCGTCGAACGTGCTCGCGGACACGGCCATCACCCAGGTGAACATCACCAACCTCGATCGCGTCCCGGTGGTGACGGCGCCAGGGGCGGTGACGGCTACCGAGAACGCGCCGCTCGTGGTCAGCGTCACGGTGGCCGATCCCGATCTCGATCCCATCACGACCCTGACCGCCGTGGGCCTGCCCGCGGGGGCGACGTTCACCCCCGGGGCGGGGAACACCACCGGCATCCTCAGTTGGACACCGAGCTTCGCGCAGTCGGGCACCTACAGCATCACGTTCACCGCGTCGAATGCCCTCTCCGGCGCGGCGACGACGCAGGTGACCGTCTCGAACCTGGATCACGCGCCGGTGGTGACCGCGGCGGCAACGGCATCCGGGGCCGAGAACGGCCAGCTCACGATCAACGTCTCTGCCACCGATCCGGATGGCGACACCATCACGTCCTTCACCGCCACGAACCTTCCTGCGGGCGCGACGTTCACGCCGGGTGGCGGGAACACGTCCGGCGCGTTCACCTGGACGCCCAGCTTCACCCAGTCGGGCAGCTACTCGGTGACCTTCAAGGCTTCGAACGCGCTCTCGGGCTCCGCCCTCACCCTGATCACCGTCTCCAACACCGACCGAGCGCCCGTGGTGACGGCACCGGACACGGCCGGATTCGTCGAAGGCGAGCAGCACTCGGTGAAGGTCACCGCCGCGGATCCTGATGGCGAGGGCATCAGCCAGCTGACCGCGACCGGGCTTCCCGCCGGGGCCACGTTCACGCCCGCACCCAACAGGAAGTCCGGCACCTTCACCTGGACCCCGGGCGCCGTGCACGCCGAGACGCTGACGGTCACATTCACCGCTCGCAACGCGAGCACGGGCTCGTCCTCGACGTTCGTCCTGGTGACGAAGGCCACGACCGGCGTCGCCGACGGCGGCGCACTGCTGGCGCCTCGAGTGCTGCCCAACCCGATCCGCGACTCCGGGCAACTGCGCTTCGGGATCTCGAGGGATGGCGCCGTACGCGTGGACATCTTCGACCTGAGTGGTCGCGTGATCGCAACGCCCATGGACGACGCGCAGGCGAGGGCCGGGGTGATCCAGATCCCGCTGAGCTCGCCCGGCGGACCCGGACTCTACTTCTACAGAGTGCGGACGCCGGACGGTACGTTCCGCGGGCGATTCCTGGTGCGTCACTGACGTCACGGCCGGGCGGGGCGCTTGTTACCTCAACGTCGCCCGCGCGCCTTGCCCGCCGGCTTGCGCTTCTTGGCGATCAGCTCCTCGAGCTGGAACCGGTGCCTCATCGGGTGTACGAGGGCGTGTTCGAACATGGCCTCCACGGTCATGAGGGCGCCCCAGCGCGACTTGTACACATCGAATGAGTCGAGCACGTCGGCTGGCATCCAGGCCATGTGCTTCTCCCACGCCTTCTCGAGCACCTTGAGGTAGGCGGCGCCCTGCGCGGCCACCTTCTCGGCTTCCGGCGGATCGGGCACGCCAGGGTCCGGGCGTTTCAGGACCTCGCAGAGCCACGTCAGGTAGCCCCGGCACGACCGGAGCGGATGGCGCATCAGCAGGTCGAGGCTCTGGTACGCCGGGTCATCCGTCTTCGGCAGCTTCACGGCGGCGCGCTTCGCCTTCTTCCACACCAGGAACAGCTCGTTCATCTCGAGCATCTGCAGATGCACGAGTGCGCGGACTCCTCTCGACTTGAACGTCACGGCCTCTCCTTACGTGAAGTCGCCCTCAGCTCTCGCGTTCGACCACGGCTCGAGAGTGCAGCAGGCCGCGGTCGACTCGGTCAAGTCCCCCTCCTGGATCCGCACGATCCGGCGCCAGGCCACCCCGCCAACCCCACTCAAGTCCCACTCAAGTCAGTAGGACCACTCTCCGGAAGGCACAAACAGGGGGTGGCCAGGGCCCGCGAGCCCCCCCGTTTCGGGCACTTGCCGGAGGGGAGGCAACACATGCTGCGCGGCTCGCCCAGTCGTCCCGGTCCCGGGAACACGCTCGCATCGAATCTCGTCCCGATCGCGTTCTGCCTGACGCTGGCCATGCTCGCGAGCACGGAAACGCGAGCGGCCGCACCACGCACGCCTCCGCCTCCCCCGCCGGCTCCGGCGGGCACGCCTCGGTTCTTCAACTACGTCTCGCCGCAAGGGACCGGTGACGACGCCGGAGAGCCGTCGATCGGCAGCAACTGGACGCGCGAGCAGGTCTTCAGCAACAGCATGAGGTCGATCCCGAACGGCGGGAGCACGACGTACTTCGGCGGCTTCCTGCCGTACCTGCTCAAGATCACGTTCAACGACTGCCAGTCGCCGGCGCTGGCCACGTGGGAACAGAAGCCGCTCCTCACCGCGAACACGCCGCGCGTGTTCGGCGATCCGATCCTCTACACCGACCCCACGACGGGGCGCACGTTCGTGTCGCAGCTCGAGGGGCTCACGCCGCTCGGCAGCACCACCGATTTCACCGACAACGACGGCGATTCGTTCCTGCCCAGCGAGGGCAGCGGCATCCCGTCGTGCGTCGACCACCAGACGTTCGGGGGCGGTCCGTTCCACGCCGGGCTCACCGGCACCGGGCTCTACCCCAATGCCATCTATTACGCATCACAGTGCATCGCCGACGCCACGTGCTCGATCAGCCTCGACGGCGGCGTCACGTTCGCGCCCGGGGTGCCGATGTTCGCGATCTCCGACTGCGACGGGCTCCACGGGCACGTGAAAGTCGCCCCGGACGGCACCGTTTACGTGCCCGACAAGCAGTGCGCGGTCGGCAACGTGCCGCTCCTGAACGGCGGCAACGCGTCGGTGGTGGTGTCCGAGAACAACGGCCTGACATGGGCCATCCGGCCGGTTCCGGACGGCGCCTCGCCGGGCGAGTGGGATCCGTCGGTGGGCATCGCCGCCGACGGCACCGTGTATCTCGGCTACCAGGGGATCGACGGGCACGCGCGCGTGGCGGTGTCGCACGACAAGGGCGTGCACTGGGCGCCGTCGGTGGACGTGGGTATGCCGTCGGCGAACGTGTTCGTGGACACGCCGGTCGGCGTCCACAACATGGTGTTCCCGGCGATGGTCGCGGGCGACCCCGATCGCGCGGCGTTCGCCTTCTACGGCACCGAGACCGCCGACGGCCCGGGCGAGGACCACACCGGCGGGTCGAATGACGACCCGAGCCTGTTCACCGGCGTCTGGTACCTCTACATCGCCACCACGTTCGACGGCGGCAGGACTTGGGCGACGCAGAACGTCACGCCGGGAGACCCCATCCAGCGCGGCCCGATCTGCGGCGGCGGCGACTGCAGGAACATGCTCGACTTCTTCGGCGCCACCATCGACAAGGAGGGTCGCGTCCTGGTCGGGTGGGACGACGGCTGCGTCGGCGGTTGCGTGGGCGCGCTGCCCAACTCCAACACGGCGAAAGCGACGATCACGCGGCAGAGCGGCGGCAAGCGCATGTTCGCCGCGTTCGACCCGATCGAGCCGCGGCTCGCGGAGGCGCCGGCGGTCGGCGGCCGCATCGACAACGCCACCGTGCAGTTGTCGTGGCAGGCGCCCGACAACGGCGGCGCCGCGATCACCAGCTACAACGTCTATCGCCGCGCCGGCACGACGGGCACGTTGACGCGGATCGCGACCGTGAGCGGAACCACGTACACGGACATGGTCAATCCGACGATCGCCAACTCCTATCGCGTGACGGCGGTGAACACGCTCGGCGAAGGTCCGTACTGTCAGGACTTCCAGCCCGAGAGCACCCCGGTCGCGAGCCCGTGCGCCGCGCCCGGTGTATTGGCCGTCAGCGACCTGAACCCGGATGGGTCGGACAACGATTCGGGACAGAACCTGCCTCCCGATCCCAGCGTCAACATCCGCGCGCTGTCGCTCGCGGAGCCGTACGCGGGGCCGAACGCGAACCAGGTCACGTTCACCCTGCAGATGATGCCATCCGCCGGCGCGCTCCCGCCGAGCAGTCAGTGGTACATCCTCTGGAACCGCAAGTCGCTGGCGGCCGACGGCAGCGATCGCCGGTTCGTGGCGATGAAGACCGACGCGTCGGGCATCGCGAGCTTCGTCTACGGCGACTTCGGGCCGGCGCTGCCCCTCGACGGCAGCGTGCCACCGCCCAACGCCAACACGCCGACCCCGCTCGGCAGCGCCGACTTCGGGAGCTTCGACCTGGCCTCGGGCGTGATGACGATCCGGCTCGCCGACAACAAGCTGGACGGCACGCCGACGGGCGCCGGTAACAGCCTCGCGGACTTGAACGTGAGGACGTACCTCGCCCGCCCCGATGCCGGACAGAAGTCGCAGAACAACGCCTCGGACATCACGGTGAACGGCAGCTACACGCTGGCCGGCAACGCGGCCTGCCGCTGTGCCGCGGACCAGCCGCCCACGGCCGGTCTCTCGGCAACGCCGACGCAGGGCAAGGCGCCGCTCACGGTGAAGTTCGACGGCTCGACCTCGACCGATCGCGACGCGGGTGACGCGGTCGCCGCCTACACGTTCGACTTCGGCGATGGCACGGATCCCGTGACGCAGGGCACGCCGACGATCTCGCACAGGTACAAGGGCGCGAGCGGATCGAGCGGGTACTTCGCGACGCTCACCGTGCAGGATCGTTCGTGTGGCAAGAAGAGCCTGAACGTCGCGTCCGTGAACATCAACGTCCAGCGCGGCGGGACCGCCTTGCGGGAGGATTCGGAGCCCCTGCCCCGGGCATTCAGGATCGCTCCGCTCGGCAATCCCTCCCGTGGACAGACGGCGTTCGCGCTCGATCTCGTTCGCGACGACATCGTGAGCATCCAGGTCTTCGGCGCCGACGGCCGACGTGTCGCCGACCTGCTCGATGCCTGGATGCCGGCGGGCACGCACACCCTGAACTGGGGAGCGTTCGACCGCGGCGGCCGCACCGTGCCGCCCGGCGTGTACCTCGTGCGCGCCAGGGCCGGCGGTCGCGTGGCACTGTCGCGGGTGATTCGCGTGCCGTGAACGAACTGTGCCCGCGGTGTCGGTGTGGAGTTGGCGGCGGCGGCAGCAGCCCCTAGGGGCGCGCGCCGGGGGATCGCCGCCCGATGGCGGCCACTCCACACCTAAGGCATCGTCACAAACTCCTCCGTGAACTCGGCGGCGTCAGAACGGTGATGTCACCGCTGACGAGGACGGCCGTAGAGGGGGGAAGTGCCGCGGGGGGAGTCGGCGAATCGTGTGAGGCGCAGCCCGCGAACAGTGCTGCTGTGATCAACGTGGTCGCGAACAGTGCTGCGAACAGTGCGGCGGACAGTCCCGCCGGTGTGCGGTTCATCGGCATCCTCCCTGAAGAAGGACGGAACACGAACTGGGAAATAGGATGCCGGGGCTATGCGGGAGGGTCGGTATCGTTGTTGTCCGTCCTTCCGGGAATCTTGATTGAGCGTCCGGCGCCCCCCGCGCCGAGTAGGGCGAGGATCTCGTAGAGGCCGAGTCGGGTGGCGGGAGACAGCGGCCACGTGGCGACTTTGCCCCATGACGCTCGCCGACGAAGTGGCTACGCCGGATTTTTCAGCGCACCACGATCCCACCGGTGCGCACGCAGCCGCTGCACCAGCGCTGCATCGAGCCGCCTGCCATCGCTCGCCGCGATGTTCGCCTCGACGTTGGCGCGCTTGCGCATCCCGGGGATGATCGTGGCGACGTCTGGATTCGCGAGGATGAAGCGGAGCGCCAGCTCGGGCATGGTCATCCCTTTGGGGACGTCGGGGCGAAGCCGCTCTGCGCGCTCGACGCTGGCGCGGAGGTTGTCGCCGGCGAAGTAGACGTTGCGGAAGTCGCCCTGGGGCCACGAGCTGTCCAGGCGCAGCGTCCCGGTCAGCGTGCCTTCGTCGAACGGGACGCGCGCGATCACCGCGATCCCGAGCTTCCGGCACAGCGGATACAGCTCGTCCTCGGGAGCCTGGTCGAAGATGTTGTAGACCACCTGCACGGCGTCGATGAGGCCGGTGCGCAGGGCGCGCAGGCCGTTCTCCGGCTGCCAGCGATTGACGCTGATGCCCACGGCGCGGACGAGCCCCTCGCTCTTCAGCGATCCCACGGCACGCTGCCAGCGCTCGTCGTCGGCCCACGCGTCGTGCCAGGTGTGGAACTGCAGGAGATCGAGCGTGTCGACGCCGATGTTCTCGAGAGTCTTCTCCGCGAACTCGCGGATGTGATCGGGCGGGAACGTGTCGTCGAGCCGCATCTCCGCGGTGGCCGGCCACTTCAGGTTCTTGGGTGGGATCTTGCTCGCGCAGTAGAGACGGGTGCCCGGTCGGGCGCGCAGGAGCTGGCCCAGGAGTCGCTCGCTGTGCCCCTGGCCGTACGCCCACGCGGTGTCGAAGAAGTTGCAGCCGAGCTGGACGGCGAGCTCCAACGACGCCATCGACTCGTCGTCGTTCGAGCCCGTCCAACCGCCCATCCCCCACATCCCGTATCCGACTTCGCTGACGCTCCAGCCGGTCCTTCCGAACGTTCGTTGGTGCACGGTCACCCCCACGCCGCCGGCATTGGCCAGCGGCGTCGCGAGAATCTCACGCAAAGTGTCGGCGGTGAAGCAGCACCTCGTCGCGCTAGCATCACGGCATGCTGGCCGCCGATCCACCACCTGCTGGATCAGGCGGGCTCGCGGCGGCCATCCAGGGCATGCGCGCGGCGCGCCAGTCGCGGGTCGTCGATGCGAGCGGCCCAGGCGTCGAAATCGGGTCCGACGCCGCGCCAGCGCAACGACTCCACGTCCGTGAACAGTGGCTCGTCCGCACGCAGCGTCGCCAGGCGTTTGAAGAGCAGCGCAGCCTCGCGTCGAGTCCCCAGCACGTCGTCGGGGAACGATTCGATCGGTCCGTGACGTGCGATCAGCCGCTGCGCCCCCTTCGGCCCGATGCCGGCGATGCCCGGGTAGCCGTCGGACGAGTCGCCGACCAGGGCGAGATAGTCGGGGATCCTCTCGGGGTCGACGCCGAACTTCTCGCGCACGCCGGATGCGTCCCGGATGGCGCCGCTGCGACGGTCCACCTGGACCACGCGCCCGTCGTCCACGCATTGGGCGAGGTCCTTGTCGGGGGTCCAGATGCAGACCTTCTCGACACGTGGGTCAGCCGCGGCGAGCCGGGCGGCCGAAGCGAGCGCGTCGTCGGCCTCCAGCTCCACCATCGGCCACACGACCACGCCCATCGCCGACAGCGCCTCTTCGAGCGGGTGGAACTGCGCATGCAGCGCCCGGTCCATGCCCTCGGAGGTCTTGTAGCCGGGCCAGAGCTCGTTGCGGAACGACTCGACGACGTGGTCGGTGGCGACGCCGACGTGCGTCGCGTCCTTCTCCAGCATCTCGAGCACGGTGTGAAGCACGCCGGCAACGCCGCCGAGCGGCGCATCCTTGCCCTTGTTGTAGTTGCGGGCACCGTAGAAGTGCCGGAACAGCTCGTAGGTGCCGTCGATGAGATGGACGATCATGTTCGATCCCTCGTGCCTCCTTCCCGTCCGTGCGGGCCAAGGGGCCAGGCCGCCTCGAACCCCATCTTCTTCAGGAACGCCCGCCACCGCGGATCACGGTGCAGCGAGCGCAGGCAGGGGTTGGCCTTGACGCTGACGAGTCCGCCGTCGTGCTGCGCGATGGCGCGGTCCAGCCACGCGAACGCATTGTCCGCGTCCTCTCGCACCGCGTAGATCTCCGCGACCTGGAACGCCGAGCCATCCGCGTGGCCCGCGATCAGGTCGCGGAGTGCCTGCGCCGACTCTGCCGGCCTTCCCAGCAGATGCTGGAGGATGGCCCGCGCCCAGAGTCGCCACAGTGCTTCGGGCTCTGCGTCGGCCGCGGCCAGTGCTTCCTCGCTGCGGCCCATGGCAAGGAGCGTCAGCGCCATGACGGCGTGCGTGATCGTGCGTTGGGGCGCAAGCTCCAGCGTCCTGCGGAACATCGCCTCGGCCTCCGCATGCCGGCCCGCGGCCTGGAGCGCCAGGGCGAGCCCGTGCGAGCCGACCGCGCTCAAAGGGTCCAGCTCCATCGCCCGCCGATGGTGGCCGATCGCCAGCTCGAGATGGCCGAGGGCATGGGACAGTGTCGCGGCCCAGCGCAGCACGACCGCGTTCCCGGGCGCCAGCTCCAGGGCGCGCTGCATCGACGCCTCCGCGGCCTTCCAGTCCCAGTCGTAGCTCATCTGGATCCACATCAACGACGCATGGCCTTCGGCGAGGTCCGGTTCGAGCGCCAGCGAGTGCTCGGCCGCCGCACGGGACCGTGCCATCCCCTCGACGATCGGCGCCCATTCGACGCCGGCCTCCCGCCCGTAGGCCCGCGCCAGCTCGGACCACGCGAGCGCGAACCGCGGCTCCAGCTCCACCGCCTGCTTCAGGTACTCGATCGCCTTCGCGGTGTCCGCCTGTGTGAAGCGATCGATGACGAACCGGGCCTTGAGGAAGAGCCGGTGCGCCTCGGGGTCGGTGCTGCGCCCCTTCGCGGCCCTCGACACTTCCGCCTTCGTCTCATCGCTCGCTCGCGAGTCGGCTTCCTCGCCCAGGAGCGTCGTGCGCAACTCCTTCACCACCGACTTGGCGATGTCGTCCTGCACCGCGAACACGTCGTCGAGCGTGCGATCGTAGGTCTCGGACCAGAGGTGAAAACCGTCCGCGACCTTCACCAGCTGCACCGAGATGCGCACGCGCTCGCCGGACTTGCGCACGCTGCCCTCCAACACCGTGGCGACATTGAGCGCGTGGCCGACCTCGGCGATGGTCGTGTCCTTGCCCTTGAAGTGGAACGCCGACGTTCGCGCCGCCACCCGCAGCCCGCGGATCTTCGCCAGCATGTTCAAGAGCTCGTCGGCGAGACCGTCGGAGAAGTACTCGTCGTCGGCGCTCGCGCTCCGGTTCATGAACGGCAGCACCGCGATCGAGGCGACGTGATGGGACGCGGGCCTCGGGGCGGGCGTGGCGCCGTGCTCGAGCAAACGCCGCAACCCGCGCAGCTCGTTGGCGACGTCGAGCGCGGTCTGGAAGCGCTCGCGGGGCAGCTTGGCGAGACAGCGAGCGAGGATCCCCTCCAGCTCGTGCGGCAGGTCGAAGCGAACGCTGGAGAGCGCTGCCGGCTCGTCGCGCAGGATCGAGGAGCTGACGTCGGCGAACGTCGGTCCCGCGAACGGCCGCTTCCCGGTCGCCAGCTCGTAGACGAGGACACCAAAGGAGAACAGGTCCGTGCGCGCATCGACCGCCTCACCGCGGATCTGCTCCGGCGCCATGTACGGAGCCGTGCCCACGATCTCGCCCACCGCGGAGAGCGGCGACGCCATCGTCGCCGCGAGCGTGTTCTGGAGGTCGGGCCCTGGCTGCGTGACCTTGGCGAGGCCGAAGTCCAGGACCTTGACCCGGCCTTCGCGCGTCACCATGACGTTCGCGGGCTTGAGGTCCCGATGCACGACGCCGCGCTCGTGCGCGGCGACGAGGGCTTCCGCGACCGGGATCGCGACGTCGAGCACCTGCGCGAGGGACAGCCCGCCGGGCGTGACGAGCGCCGCGAGGCTCCGGCCCTCGACCAGCTCGAGCGTGAGGAAGCGCGTGCCGCCGACCTCCTCGATCGAGTACAGGGTGACGATGTTCGGATGATTGAGCGCGGCGACGGTCGTGGCCTCGCGCTCGAAGCGGGCAAGCCGCTCGGGCGAGGAGGCCACCTCTTCGGGCAGCACCTTGACGGCGACGTCGCGCTTGAGGCGCGTGTCGAGCGCGCGGTAGACCTCGCCCATCCCGCCCGCGCCGAGCGGGGCGATGATCTCGTAGGGGCCGAGGCGTGTGGACGGGGTCAGCGGCACCTGTCGACCTTACCGCATCGACCGGCGACCGTGGACATCCGGCGTCACATGACGCGCCCCGGCCGGTTCGTACCCGCGCGACTCGTTGCGCGTCGGCTCACCAGTCGAACCAGTGCACCGCTTTGACGAGGAACGTGTTCGCCGGGTGGGCGTGGAACAACTGGTCGAAGTCGTCGGACAGCGGCGGCGGCTCCGAGCCCGGCTCGAAGTTCTGCCGTCCCTGCGTCCACACCAGGTAGAGCGACGAGCCGGGGCTGTACTCCCAACGCAGGACCGTGCTGGAGTTGAACTGCCGCACGTCGAAGCCACCGGGATCGCCGCCGAGCGCATAGGGCGCGAAGCGGTCGTCGTAGTGGTCCGCGCGCGCATTCACCACCTCGCGCACGTCCGAATAGGTGCCCTTGCTCACGAACGGGTTGGCGTAGATCTGCAGCGTGAGCGTGGGCGACGCCGTGTAGTCGAGGCGGAACGTCAGCGAGATCGTGGTCTGGTCGAGGTGCGCGAACGTGTAGTGCGTGACGCCGCCGCTCGTGATGTTGTCGAACCACTGCGCGTCGTCCTCGTTGTGCGAGTAGCTCATGCCGATCGACGGCGTCGCGCGCGAGGAGAGCCTGACTTGAAGCGACGGGCTCACGTAGGTCCGGCGCGTGTGCCCCTCGTCGGCGGTCACGACCTGCGCGAACACGTCCGGATAGAGAACGAAGCGCTGGTCGCCCTGGATCTCGACCCACGGGGCGGCGTAGGGCGACAAGCGCAGGGCCGGCCCGCCGCGCGTGGCACGATCGCTGAACGTGGCCCCCATCTGGCCGATCGTGCCGCCCGCGTGCGCGAACCAGTTGTTGTGGAACTGCACGTGCACGTTGGTGTTCACCGCGCGCTCGAGCAGCAGGTCACCGGCGCTGGTCCAGTCCTGCCAGAAGTTGAAGTTCCAGTTGAGCTGGTTGTAGACCTTCGTGCGCCGCAGGAACTGCAGGCCCATCCACGTGCTCTGGTCCTGCCAGTCGGCGCGGTTCAGGAAGCCGAGGTCGTTGATCTCGTAGCCGGGCGAGATGCGCTGGTAGCTGGTCTCGAAGACGACGATGTGGCCGCCGTACTTGGCGAAGTGGATCGTCTCCGCGTCGCCCGAGAGCACCGTGCGCGTGGTGTCGACCGTGAGCGGGCCGTCGGGTCGCTGGTACTGGTGCGCCGGATCGGTTTGCGTCGCCGTCACGGCCGCCGTGCTGCCGTCGATCCGCGACGCGCTCACCGAGCCGGTGAGCTGGTAGTTGTTGCCGGGGCCGAACTGGTGGCGCGCGTCGATTCCGCCGACGTAGGCCGAGCGGCGGAGGAAGTCGCTCGAGGCATCGTCCAACGAGCGGTTCACCGAGGTCATGATCAGGCCCACGCCGCTGTGGTGGTGGTTCAGGTCCTGCTGCAGGCGCAGGTCACCGTAGTTGGTGGCGGGCTCGATGGTGAGGTCGGACACGCCGGTCTCGCGCCTCGTCACCGCGTCGAGCGCGCCGACGGTGAGCCCTCCCGCCGTGCGGCCCGTCAACTTGGCGGCGCCGAGGATCGTGGTCGAGGTCGGAGACGTCGCGTCGGCGTAGTAGTTCGAGAGCTGCGGCGCGCGCCCGATGCGGCGCGAATAGAACAGGCCCTCGCCGGTGTTGTTCACCTGGTTGCTGTTGACCGGGAACTGGTAGACGCCGGTGCCCTCGAGGAAGAACGGCCGTTTCTCCTGCAGGAACGTCTCGAACTGGGTGAGGTTCAAGACGGCGGGATCCTGCTCGACCTGGCCGAAGTCCGGGTTCACGGTGCCGTCGAGCGTGAAGTTGGACGTCAGGCCGTACTTGAAATCGGCGCCGCCGGTGAAGCTCTGGTGGCGCTCGAACCCATCCGCGGTGGCGCGCGGCTCGTTCTTCGCCACCACGTAAGGCATGACGTCGAACCGGCGCGGCGCCGGGATGCCGTCGATGCCGGTGAGGTCCCCGAGCTGGGAGACGAACCCGATCTGGGACGGCCGATACGGCGGCCAGGACACGCGCTCCTTGAAGCGCTCGATGTCGCGCCAGATCCCGAACCCGAACGTGTGTGCGGCCAGCGTCGGATACCGCAGCTGCGAGAGCGGGATGGCGAACTCGGCGGTCCATCCCAGCGAGTCGACGTGCGTGGCGACATCCCAGACGCCATCCCAGGAGCCGTCCTCGTTGTTGTCGTCGTAGATGGCGTAGTCGCGCTTCACGCCCCCGGGACTGACGGCGAACTCGAAGCCCGAGCGCCGGTCGTGGAACGCGTCGATGACGATCTTCAGCTGGTCGGTGGGCGGCCGCACATCGCGGCGCGCGAGCACGGCGGAGATCTTCGCGGGTTCGGGGTCGTAGGCGCGGATGAAGGCGTAGAAGTTGCGGTCGTCGTAGGCGACCTGGGCCTCGGTCTTGAAGCGCGCGGGTCCACCCTCGACCGGCGAGAACTGCACGAACCCGGCGATGATCGGGGCGGTGCCCCAGATCGGGTCGTCGGCGCGGCCATCGATCACCACCGGCGCCGGCGTGCGCACGGCAGCGGCGGACGGGACCGTGGTCGGCGCCGCCCAGGACACCGGGGCAGTGCTCGAGAGCAGGCAGGCTAGCGCCAGGGCGCGGGCGGTCGTGGGCATGGCGGGACGTCTGGGGCCTACGGCTGGCGGATTGGACAGGTTCCCGCATCGTCAGCGTTGGCACCCCAACGTCCCGTTCGGGACGCCAAGTGCAGAACTGACCCGCGGGTAAGTAGCACTCCTCGGGGCCGGAACCCTGCGCCCCTACTCCGAGTGGAGCGCCTGGAGAACGTCCACACGCGACGCGCGCGCCGCGGGGACGATCGACGCGAGCAGGGCCGCCGCGATGAGGATGCCGGCAGCGACGAGCGCCGGAAACACGCCCGGCAGGTGAAGCGGCCCGAGCGACGCGGATGCGAGCCGGGCGAGCCCGTAGCCGAGCGCCGCGCCGGCCGCGATCCCGATCGCGACGATGGCGAGGCCCTCCTCGAGGACCTGGGCGAGGATCTGCCACGGTGTCGCTCCGACCGCGAGGCGAACGCCGAACTCACGCGTGCGCGCGCTCACCGAGAACGCCAGCACGCCCGCGACGCCCACGACCGCGATCAGGAGCGCGATGCCGCCGAACGCCGAGAACACGAACGCGTTCAGTCGTTCGGGCGACAGCACCTGGGCGCGCACGTCCTCGAGCGTCGCCGCCCGCTCGACCGCTTGGTCGGCGGAGAGCTTGCGGATGGCGCGCGTCACGGATGGGATCAGCGCATGGGGGTCCCCCGCGGCGCGGACGAAGAACCGGCACGCGTAGCCCATCTGCCGACACGGGACGTACACGGTGAGCGTCGGCGCCTGAACGACGTTCTCGTCGTCCACGTCGGCGACGACCCCGACGATGCGCCACCGGCCGCTGCGCGGGAAAGAGAGCCACCGATCGACAGCCTCGCCGTTCGGGAACACGCGCTGCGCCAGGGTCCGGCTGATGATCGCGACCTGTTGGGTGTCGGTGTCGGCGAAGTCCCGGCCAGCGAGGATCGGCACCCCGAGCACGTCGAAGAATCGAGGGGAGATCGGCCGGAACTGGCACGTGAGGTCCTCTTCCCCGTTCGCCGGCTGGTAGCCCTCGAACCGGAACTGGAACTTCAGGCCGGCGTTCGCGTCGCGCCACGGCACGACGAGGCCCGACGCCACACCCTCGACGCCCGGGAGCGCACCGATCCGGCGCGTCGCCTCCTGGTAGAAGCTGACCAGTGCAGCGCCGCCGTCGCCCGTGGCCGCCGGCGGCGCGTCGATCGCCAGGACGCGTGCCATGTCAAAGCCGGTATTCGCCGTCTGCAGCGCATTGAGCGTGGCCAGCAGCATGCCGGCGCCCGCGAGCAGCACGAACGAGCAGGCGATCTGCGTCGTCGCGAACACCCGCAGGCGGCGCCTCGTGCCTGGCGTCATCCGCAAACCGCTGACCGCGAGCCCCGGACCGCCCGAGCGGTCGGGGGACGGCAGGCGCGGGACGAACGCGAGCAGCACGGCCGCGACGACGGCGAGCCCGACGCCCAGCAACAGCACGCTGGCATCGAGCCTGGCTTCGAGCGCGCGGACCGAGAAGCGCGCGGCATAGCGGGCCATCACGCTCACGAGCGGCCACGCCAGCAACAGGCCCAGCGTCGCGCCCGCGGCGCAGAGCACCAGGCTCTCGGCGAGCAGCGTGCGGCGGAGCGCGCCACGGCCCGCGCCCAGCGCGGCGCGCACCGCCAGCTCCGCTTCGCGGCGCACCGACCGGCCGAGGATCAGGTTCGCCACGTTCGAGCAGGCGATGATGAACACGACCGCCGCCGCGGCGAGCAGCAGCAGGAGGATGTTGCGCGCGGGCGATGCGAGCTGATCGCTGAGCGTGGTGACGCGCAGGCCGACGCGCGCCGCCGCCGGGTAGTCCTTGGAATTCGCGCGCACCATGGCCGCGTGCGCGGCCGTCAGCTCGGCACGGGCCGCTTCCAGGGTGGCGCCCGGGGCCAGCCGGCCGAACAGCTCCGTCATGCGGTGCCAGCGCTCGGCCTGCATCGTCGCCGAGAGGTGGTGCGGGCTCGTCACCACGTTCGCGATGAGCTGGGTCTCGGCCGGGTAGGGCACGCACGGCTCGAGCACGCCGACCACGGTCGCGATGCCCGGACCCAGCCGGACGCTTCTGCCGATGACCGTCGAGTCGGCGTGGAGCACGGAGGTCCAGAACTGGTGCGTGAGCACCGCGACTTTGGCAGCGTCGGGGCCGTCGTCGCCGCGGTTCAGCAGTCGGCCGAGTACCGGACGAAGCCCCATGACTTCGAAGAACGAACCGTTCACCACGCCCGCGGTCACGAGGCGAGGGCCCCGGCCGAACCCGATCAGCGTCAGCTCGACCGTGGAGAAGTCGCCGAACGAGCGGATGGTCCTCGCGTTTGCCTCGAGGTCGCGGATCTCCGGCATCGAGAACGTGTAGTTGTCGTTGCCGATCCCCAGCGCGGTCTGCCGGATGTAGATCAGCCGGTCGGGGTCGCGGTTGACGAGCGGACGCAGCAGCACCGTGCGGACGACGCTGAAGATCGCGGCGTTGGCCCCGATGCCCAGCGCGAGCGTCACGACCACGGCGAAG
>Ga0209811_10000354_pt1 | contig 20334 bp, 17 predicted proteins | sample Coa_R1_6_FD_187161 | JGI IMG/M metagenome (GOLD analysis project Ga0209811, IMG submission 187161) | Surface soil microbial communities from Centralia Pennsylvania, which are recovering from an underground coalmine fire. - Coalmine... | ecosystem: Environmental > Terrestrial > Soil >... | reverse complement strand
ACAGCCTTCAATGTACATGTATCTCTCTGAAAACAAACTGGCGGAAGCGTGTGCGAGTCGAACGCACCGACGACATCAGGGATGCCGTCCGCCGGTTTTGAAGACCGGGAGGATCACCGGACCCCATGCGCTTCCGCGACCCGACACAACCGCGTCCGGGTGTTGGGAGGGGCGAACCGGGGAGGCTCGCCCGTGAGGACACTACTTGGGCTGGGCCACCACCCGCAGGTACGGCTTCAGCGTCTTGAAGCCAGCCGGGTATTTTTGCTTGGCCTGCTCGTCGTTTATGGAGGTAGGAATGATCACGTCGTCGCCGGGTTTCCAGTTCACCGGCGTGGCTACATTGTGCTTCGCCGTGAGTTGCAACGAATCTAGCACTCGCAGGACTTCGTCGAAGTTGCGTCCGCTGCTCATCGGATAGACCAGCATTAATTTGATTTTCTTATCCGGGCCGACGATGAACACGGTGCGAACCGTCGCATTGTCAGCCGCGGTGCGCCCCTCGCAGCTTTCACCGGCTTCAGCCGGTAACATGTCGTAAAGTTTCGCGACTTTCAGCTCTGGATCGCCGATCATCGGATAGGTTACCTTGTGACCTTGCGTTTCCTCGATATCCGCAGCCCATTTCCCGTGATTGTTCACTGGGTCCACACTGAGCCCCAGGATTTTCGTGTTCCGCTTGGCAAATTCGGGTTGCAGCCCCGCCATGTAACCGAGTTCAGTCGTGCAGACCGGCGTGAAATCCTTGGGGTGCGAGAAAAGTATTGCCCAACCGTCCCCGATCCACTCATGGAAGTTGATCTTCCCCTGCGTCGTGTCTGCCGTGAAATTGGGTGCTTCTGAATTGATGCGCAAAGACATGTTCTTTCCTCTCGTCTTTCAATATCTGATTCTGGATGGACTCGTCGCGAGCCCGGTTTCGATTCAGAGGGTGAAGGCCCAGATCCAGCGTTACTGGTGATCTCTCTTCGTCGCAATCTATGTTATCGCAGGCGCCGCAAGTTGTGTTGCTGTCCGGTAAAATCTCCCCATGCCAATCGAACCACGACGTTTACAAATTGTGCAGATCGATGTTTTCACCGATCGCGGCCTGACCGGTAACGCTCTTGCTGTGTGCCTCGACGGTCGAGGCTTAACAACTGAACGGATGCAAGACATTGCCCGGGAGACAAACCTGTCGGAAACGACATTTGTTCTGCCTGGAGACGCGGAAGCGGAGCGCAACAAGGCGACTCGCGTCCGCATCTTCACGGTCCAGGAGGAGCTGCCTTTCGCCGGACACCCCACCCTTGGAACGGCGTTCGTGTTGCGTGATTCCGACGCAGCGCCCGAGGTTCGCCTTCAGTTGAACGTTGGGACTGTGCCGGTGCGCTTTGAGGATTTACCCGGCCGACCGGCATTTGGTGAGATGACGCAATTGGATCCGGAATTCGTGCTGCAACACGACCGTGCGGCAGTCGCGGCCGCCATCGGGTTGTCAATCGACGATCTGGACCCCACCCTTCCCGTTGAGACCATATCGACGGGCGTGCCTTTCACGGTGACGCCCATACGCAGGCTTTCAGTACAGCAGACGCTGCGCATCGATCCTGCGCGGTCGAGTCAGTACTTGGCGCAAAGCGGAGGAAAGTTCTTCTACTTCGTGTGCCGTGAAACGGCAGACCCCGGCACACGCTTGCACGCGCGCATGCTCTTCTATGGCGGCGAGGATCCTGCCACGGGGTCGGCTGCAGGGTGCGCTACTGCATGGATGGTGGCTCATGGCGTGGCGCAACCGGAAGAGCGCGTGTTGATAGAACAGGGTGTCGAGATGAAACGACCCAGCCGGATCTACGTGCGCGCCTCCAAATCTGATAACCGTGTGGTTAACGTACGTGTGGGCGGGAACGCGGTTGAGATCATGCGCGGTGAGATGACCATCTGAACATCGCTGGTTTCTACGCGAAAAATCGCAACGCGAACGCTCGCAGCAAAAGTCAATAGGAAATATTTCCCATTAGCATGGGCGACACTTTACAGCATCGAAATCGACACGTAGGATTTTTGTCGCTCTCGCATCTCCCATGAATTCTATTTCTGATCTTCAAGAATCTTTCCGGCTTGCCATGCAGTCGCGGCAACTTTTCGCTCGGGGTCTTCGATGAAACCAAAACGCACCATCTTGTGTGTCGATGACAACGAACAGTCCCTTTCCATTCGTAAAGTTTTGCTGGAGACCCGAGGCTACCGGGTAATCTCCTGTCAGAACGGCGAAGACGCTCTAGCCCGGTTCAAGCGTGGTGGGGTCGACCTGGTGCTCACGGATCTGATCATGCCGGGGCTCGACGGCGCCAAGCTGATCGAAGCCATCAAGGAAATTTCTCCGCGGACACCCGCGATCCTGCTCTCAGGGAAAGTCCGTATTTACGACCGCAATACGCAAGCGGACGTGTTTCTCCCGAAGGGCATGCACGTGCCGGCCGACTTGCTGGAGCGGATACGTTTGCTATTGATTCGCAAGCGAGGGCCGAGCCGGACCAACACGTTCCAGGCGGGGGCTGCGTAGACCGCGCTGCTGCGACCTTCTGTAGTATCGTTATTTCTGCATGCCATTCATCGAAGCGGTGGACCTGCGGAAAACCTACCACGTTGGCAAGGTCGAGGTCCCCGCACTCCGCGGTGTGTCATTTAGCGTTGAGCGAGGCAAGTTCGTCAGCGTAGTAGGCCCATCGGGCAGCGGCAAGTCGACCCTCTTCTATTTATTGGGTGGATTGACTCGGGCAGACTCCGGCCGTGTGGTCATCGACGGAGATGATTTTGCACAACTTTCCGATGCGGAACGCACCCGCATGCGCAAGCGCAAGATCGGCTTCGTTTTTCAGAAGTTCAATCTGCTCCCAACGCTCGATGCCCGGTCCAACATTGAAATCGCTTACGACATTGCCGGCACCACGGAGTTTGATCAGGCGCACTTCAACCGCATCACCGATCTGCTGGGCATCAGCAAGCGGCTGATTCACAGGCCCGCAGAACTGTCGGGTGGCGAGCAACAGCGCGTTGCACTGGCGCGAGCTCTCATCAACAAACCTGCGCTCGTCCTGGCCGACGAACCGACCGGAAACCTGGATTCGAAGAACTCTGCGATCGTGCTCAGCATGCTTCGGCAATCGAATCGCGAACTTGGGCAGACGGTCTTGATGATCACGCACAATCCTGAAGCGGCTGAATACGGCGATCAGATCATCCACATGCGGGATGGTGAGATTGTTTCCCCCGAGCAGGATCCCCAGTGGACAGGCCACCACGAAGGCCAGCCTTCTCGCACCTAGTTACGGACTCCGATCCTTCTGAAGCTCGTGAACCGTTCGAAACAAAGGACCTGGGCGCTCAAAGGTTACCTTCGGAGGTTTGCCGGGCTGTAGGCGCTCGTTTATAATGACGGCTGCTGAGCGGGAGTAACTCAGTGGTAGAGTGCGACCTTGCCAAGGTCGAAGTCGCGGGTTCAAATCCCGTCTCCCGCTCCATTCGATTCGCACGCTGAGGCCCTCGTCGCGAGGGCATTTTCGTTCTCAGGACTCGCGACCGGAGGCATGGACTTTTTGCGCGTGGGGCGCTAACTTAGATTCCGAGGGCGCGGTACCCAAGTGGTAAGGGAGAGGTCTGCAAAACCTTTATGCGTCGGTTCGATTCCGACCCGCGCCTCCAGCCTTCGCTTCGCCGCCTTGTTCTGAACTGCTACTTCCCTTTCATCCGCGAGTCGAACCGGTAGCCGAACGTGAACATCCATTGGTCGTAGTTTTGCCCGACTCCGCGATTCCAGGTGTATCCCGATTGCACGAAGTAACGAGGTCCCAGAGAAGCTTCAAAACTACCTGTAACGAAGTGTGAGATATCTCGCGTTGTTGAAGAGGCAAAGGACTGTCTTCCACCCAGAACTTCCCAGCGCAGGTTGTCGTTGAAATTCCGCGAGAGGGAGAGTGATGTGTAGGAACCACTTCCGAAAGTGCTATTGAACTTCGAGTAGTGCAGATCAGTTCGCGTGCTGATCCACGGCATGCGGCCCACCGTCACGCCGTAGAGCTGGTTCCATGAAGCCTTCGCATCGCCCGAACGATTGCTGCGCCCCAACAGATTGTAAACCCAGATATCTTTCACGACCTTGACCCGTACACCCCCGCTGAACCCCTGGAAGAGGTACTTGTCCAACAGTCCTGTATCCACCAGCGACGCATCGTACGTCGGGATGTCGCGGAGGTACGTGTGATTGAGATCGAACTCAACGCGAGTCGTGGGTTGCAAGCGCACCGTCAAAAAGCTTCGGCTGATCCCGGTCCCCGGTGCCGCGACCTGCGGATTCCCGCTGGGACTATCGGCTTGCAGCGCGTGGTAAATCGAGAGGTATCGCTTATAGAAGATGCCGTTCTCGAAGAATACGAAGGGGCGATCGATGTTCCACTTCAGTAGTCCGAGACCAAAACCCGACGTGCTGGTATACCGGATATTGTCGAACGTTCCACCCTCGAAATTGACGAATGCCCCTCCGATACGCCGGTTCGGATCGTAATTCCACGAGGTTGGATCGGGGCTTGATCCCGCAAAGATTCCTGCTGTCACGCCCTGTGTGAGCCGTCGGCCAAAATAGCCGCCGTCGATTGTGTCGAGACTGGTCGCCCATGGCAGGTAAAGCCTGCCGAACCCGGCAACCCACTTCGAGTTTGGATTGTCGTACGTCAGCCCAATGGTGTAGGTGCGGTTGATCAGATCTTGAATCGTTTCCTGGCCGGCATGCGACTGGTTGTTGAGGCGGCCACGCCAAAAGCCGTTCAGGTTCCAATAGGTTCCGTTGATCCGGGTAATATCGGTTCGGATCATCACGCCCGCGTTCGAACTTAGACCGCTACCGGCGTCGTGCGTAGAAACTCCCGAGTAGTCGAAACCGATGCGCCCCCGCGCCCGATTGATTTCGGGGAGAGGCGGCCGCGGAACTACCACTCGCGCTTCGTCGTCAAGCGTGTCGCCCTCGCTGAAAGCGATGACAACTGGATACTTTCGTGTTGCGCTGAGCGACCGCTGAGCGATCAGCGATTGCGTGTCTTCGGTCGAAAGGTAGGCCCAGTCCCCAACTTGCACAGGCCGGGTAGGGTTGTGAATTTCTCCCACCGATGATGAGAGCGCGGCTGAAGCCAATTCCAGTTCCGCCACCGGCAGAGCTTCCACACTGGTTGTCGCGGTTGTCTTCTCCGACGGATCAAGGGCTTTGACCTCGAGTTTCATACCCTCGGTCAGACCATCATTGCGGCCTCCTTCGAGGTAGGCCACTCCTTCCGCAACATACTTCACGCGAAAAGCAACGTGAACATCGGGATTGGCCTGGGAGACAATCGCGTTCGGGTCGACACTGCCCTCGCCCGCTTCCGGCTGCGCCGGCGCACTCGTCTGTGTCTCCGCGCTTGTGGTGGCTGGAGCAATTGCCTGCGCGCTTCCGGTCTGCTGCACCGATTGCTGAGTTGGCGGAGGTTGCGGCAAAGGCGGCGGATTCGGAATAGCAGCCAGCGTATCCGGAGTTGTTGCTTGCGGAATTTCGTCCTGTCGATGGATGCGCGAAATCAGGGGTGCGGATGCGGCGCCGGCCGGCCCTCTCCGCTTCTTGGTTTCGCTTGCTGATTTCTCGGGAGGCAGTAGTGTCACCAGAACTTTGTAACCGTCCGTAGCGATACTATAAGTCCGCGCGGCACTCAACGCGATGGCCACCCGAGTGACGGGATGATGGGGATTGTTGTCGACAATCGATTCGATTGTGTTCACGCCATCATGATTGATGGTCACGGGCATGTGCCAGTCGCCCGGAACAACTCCTGGCAGTTCTACGAAGATCCGATCGGGATTCGATGCGACCGACACCTGCGGCGTTCCAGCCGCGGCCGTCAACGTAATTTCCACGCGGGTGTTGCTGCCGTCCGCGGCCACTACAATGTTCAGGATTTTCGTGGAATCCGGCGCCGCCTGGGTCCACATCGTGGACGAAAGCGCCAATACGATTCCGAAACTGTGAAGAAGCCGCACGCCCTACTCCATTCCCTGAGAGATCAAAGTGGAACATTCACCTGCGCTGACTATCCGCCTCTGCCATTGCGATGGCACTGGTAGCAATTCACGCTGTTGTACACGTAACCACTCACGTGGCGATGATCACCATCGGTGTTCGACTTGGTGTGGCAGTTCGTGCACTGGAAGATGCTGTAGTCGGCCGAGTTCGTGTGACAGGTCGCGCATACGCTGTTCGCGTTGCCGTGGTTCATGGGGAACCACGTGTGATCGAAAGTGGCTCCCAGCCAAGTTGAGGTCGTGTGGCAAGTAGCGCACGTGGTCGGGAATCCTGTCGAAACGTGGTTCGGACTGTTGGTGGCCTGGTACTCCGCCTTGTGACAGCTGAAGCAGTCGGTGGGCACGCTGGTGTAGTTGTTGTTGACGTGACAGCTAGCACACGCGACGGAGGTGTGCTTCCCCGTCAGAGGAAAAGGTGTGTTGTTGTGGTTGAAGCTTGCCGGACTCCAGGCTGCCGTACTGTGGCATACCTCGCACTGCTGGGGGAATCCGGACGCAACGTGACTTGGATTGTTCGTGCCCTGGAAATCCTTCAGATGGCAGCTTACGCAGGCGGTGTTTGTGATGTTGTAGTTCGCATTGGCATGACACTGGCTGCACTGCAGTCCTGAGTGAGCGCCGGTCAGCGGCCATCCAGTCGACGCGTGATTGAAAGACGTCGCGTTCCAGTTCGAAGTTGTATGGCAAATCTCGCATTGCTGCGGGAAGCCAGCAGTAGTGTGGTTCGGATTGTTCGTGCCTTGGAAGTCTTTCAAGTGGCAGCTGACGCAAGTCGTGCTGCTCAAGTTGTAGTTCCCGTTGGTATGACACTGAGCGCACGTCACGCTGACATGCGCTCCCCTGAGCGGGAAGCCAGTCTTGGAGTGATCGAAAGTCGCAGGCTGCCACGCTGATGTCGAATGGCAGACTTCGCATTGCTGCGGAATCCCGGCTGTAGCGTGATTCGGACTCGTCGTTCCCTGAAAATCCTTCAGGTGACAGGAAACGCAGGCCGTGGTCGTCAGGTTGTAGTTTCCATTCGTGTGGCACTGGGCGCAGGCCACTTGTGCGTGGGCACCGGTCAGCGGAAAGGCGGTTTTGGAATGGTCAAATGTGGCCGGCTGCCAGGCAGAAGTCGTGTGGCAGATCTCGCACTGCTGCGGGATCCCGGTCGTCACGTGATTTGGATTTGTCGTTCCCTGGAAATCCTTGAGGTGGCAAGAAACGCAGGCCGTCGTGGTGATGTTGAAATTGCCATTGGTGTGGCATTGATCGCATTGCAGCTTCGCGTGTCCGCCGGTCAGGGGGAAGCCAACCGAGTCATGATTGAAGCTGGCAGGCTGCCACGCGGAGGTCGAATGGCAATTTTGGCAAGTCTGGGGAAGTCCCAGAGACACGTGATTCGGGTTGCTGGCTTTTTGAAAATCCGGCAAGTGGCAGCCGACGCACGCAGCAGGAGTTCCCTTGTACTTGCCGCCTGCATGACAAGCCACGCAATCCAGCGTCGCGTGCATTCCCGTAAGCGCGAATCCCGTAAACTTCGCATGATCGAATTTCACGCTCTGCCAGTTATTGATCGTGTGGCAGTCCTCGCACTGCGTCGAAAACCCTACTGCCACGTGGTTGGGTGAAGTGGTCTGCTGAAACGTTTTTTGGTGGCAGGAGTAGCACTGAATCGACAATCCCTGGAACTGCCCGACCGCTTCGCTTTTGTGACAGTCCGCGCAATCCAAGCCCGCATGCCCAGCTACTAGTGGAAACCGGTTGTCATGCTCTTTTGCGCGCTGGGTGATCAGACTCCAGCCCTTTACCGAGTGACATTGTTCGCAGTTCGCGCCCATCTGCCGCCGATGAATGTCCGCATGGCAATCGGAGCAGTTGGTCCCCACGTTTGTGAAGACGGGCTTGGCATGGCACTGGGTACAGGAAACCCCCTGGTGCTGGCCGCGCAGCGGATACTTGGTTGTGTTGTGATCGAATTCCGGAACCGCTCGAATGGGCTTCCATCCCACTGAAGTGTGGCAGTTCTGGCAAGGAATGCTCAGGCTGCCATGCGGGCTTCGCGAGACCGACCCGCCTGACTGACCGTTTGAGCGAGGCACAAGGACGCCCGCGGCCAGCCAAAGGCAAGCCGCAATCACGCACACTTTCGCAAGTGAAACCCTGGGGGCCAAGTTCCCTGCGCACCTCGTCTCAAATAGAGAAGCACTTGGGATACCAACAGCCGTGCCCGTTTCGCCTTTGTTTAGATGGGGAAGACTACCCTTCTGGCATGAATTTTGCTGGATGCTGTGTCGCTGTGACTCAAATCGGGCGCGCCAGAGCCACACCATTGTAGATCGCCACAAGTCAGGTGATCTGTAGGCAATGCAACTAGATCGAAATTTTGCAGTGCAGAACTTTTCTACTCAGGATCGTGATCGTGGCCGGGCGAATCTGGCGTTTGAGGCGTAGAGTGGCTCCCGTTCGGCCTCGTGTGGTCTCGATCTTCTTCCCCATGGCCACCAGGAGGTCCGGCGGGGTTCCACCGATTTTCATTCTCGCGGTTCTCCAGGCCATGTGGAGGCTCGGGAGCGTGGTTGTGCTCAACTCCCGTCGAGAAGCCGGGGCGCACCATGACTGGGGCACCGTGAAAGAATCCAGCAACTTCAACGAGCCCCTCGAACACTTCCACCTGCGTGCGTTCCTTTTTGTCTACTTCAACAGCGAAACGGGTCCCGCGAACCGTGATCACCGCGGTTGGGGTTCCCATCCGAAAGGACGGAGCATTGCCGAGGCGCTTCTGGACCTTCGCATTGATCTTCCCCATTAGAAGCTCGAGCCAGTACCCCTTGCCCTGGGTCGGAGCCTTCAGGACCACATGGCTGTTCGATTTCACAAGCACTTGCGATCCGTCCTCCAGGTTCAGCAGGACGCTGCCCTTTGCCGTGTCGATCTTGCTCTCCGCTGCCAGCGCGGTTCCGCGCTGAGCATTCACAGATTCTCCCTGCGGGGAATGGATCTGAACGTCGCCTTTCATGTCTGCAATGGTGGCGGAACCCGCCGGAAGCGTCGTCGGCTGGGGGGTCTGGCCGTTCGCGCCGGCGAGTACGAGGATCGTTAACAATCCTACGCATAGATGCCGTGTCGCGATCATGGTGTCTCCTTTGCCGCCATCGCCGGCTCCATGCCGGCGGGCAGGTGAATCTCAAAGCGCGTACCCGATTGCTGACTTTCGGCGCGCACCGAACCGCCGTGTTTCTCGGCGATTCGCTTCACGAAGGCCAGTCCAAGCCCCCAGCCAGTCTTGCTCTTCTCAGCGTTGGATGCACGAAAATAGGGATCGAATAGCCGCGCCATCTCTTCGGGGTCGACGGGCTTCCCGAGGTTATGCACGCTGATAATAACTTCTTCGTTATCTCGAAAACAGCGCACCTGAACGTCGCCCCCGGGCTGGCCGTACTTTATCGCATTACTCACCAAATTCAATACCGCTCCGCTAATTAGAGCACTATCACCGGTGACGGAGGCTCCATCGCCGGAGTCCAGGACCAGGCGCATTGCGGCGGCACTGGCCAGCGGCTGTAGGATGTCGAAGACTTGGCGCACGACGTCTGTCAGGTCAACCCGGGATTGCGAAACCGCCTTCGCGCCTGCATCCAGTCGAAGCACATCCAGGTAGCTGCTAATTAAAGCAAGTAAGCGCTTCGATTCCCGGAAGATCGTTTCTGGCGCAGCCGCACAAACCGGTGAATCCGGGTAGCTCATCATGAGTTCTGCAAACCCCTGTATGGACGCCAAGGGCGTGCGTAGTTCGTGCGTGATGAAACCCAGCGACTCGGCTCGCGCCCGGTCGCGTTCGACCCTCGTGCGCAAGTTCGTCAACGTGATGATCGTCCCGCCCATGGGCGAGAGATTGGTCGGCGGCAGCGGCGACGTCCGGACTGAATAGAGCTCTTGATCGAGAGTAATTTCCAATTCTGCATGCGATGAGTTTCGATTAGTCTCGCCATCGCTATTCGACATCCAGCGCGCTCGAGCCTCCTCGAGCGTAAGGGATGAGTTTGAGTGCAGCCCATAGGCGTCAGCAAAAGCCCGGTTCTTGAGTAGCAACTTCCCTTGCTCGTCGAAGATCGCAACCAGATCTTGCGTCGACTCAAGCAAGGCGTTGTGCAGTTCGTAGAGGGCTCCCAACTCAGTCTGCAGTTGTTCCAACAAGCTCAGGCGCCATGAAAGATCTTCCCGCTCTCGCGTTCCACTCTGCTTGCCTCGCAAGGCCAGCCACGATTTCAACCCGAGCAACTGCTGGGTAACACTCCGTTCCACCAGAACGAAATCAGCCGTGTAGACCAGCAAAGGCGCCAAAATGACTGCCAGCATCATCGGACCCACGGGCAAAATGCGAGACTCAAGAACAAACCCCAGGAAACCGATTGCATAGACTGCGATGGCCATCACCGCGAACACTCCCACTGCCGCGATGCCTCTCCAACTGCGAAAGACCGCGACTGCCAGGCCGCAGGTAATGAGAAGCAGCAATCCTTCCAGCCAACCAGGCAAGCGATACAATATGCGACCGGACAGGATGCCATCGAGAATCTGCGCATGCACTTCGACACCGGGTGTGGGGAACTCCGGGTGTAGGGGCGTACTCAGTCGGTCACCAATCTCGGTCGTGCCAAATCCGACCAGCACGGGTTTGCCTCGCACGGCAACGGGATCAAGGCCCTCCAAGACCATTCGCGCCGAGATGGTAGCGAACGCACCCCGCTGGAAAGGAATAGAGGCCAATATAGGTTTCGCCTGGATGACAGACGTTTCCTTCCCCTCTTGCAAGCCGTAGGCCGCCAGGAAGTGGGAGGCTGCCACAGCATCGACTCGCCGAGCGACTTCAACCGCAAAGGCCCAGCGCGAACCGTCTAATGTAAGTTCTCTCAACGGATAGCGACGGCAAACGCTGTCGGCATCGAGCGGCGCTTGCGCATGACCGACCGCCGCCGCCGCTTGGACAAACTGTGGAAGAGGCTCCATCCACAGGGGGCCGTCTGAATAGGATGCGATCTTGTCAACGATGACCGCTCGAGACGATTGCAGCGCTTCTTCGAGAGTCTTGTCCGCGATCGGCGACTGCGGCTCCGACAGCAAGATATCCAGTCCGACCACGCTGGCACCATCTTTGGCGAGAGTGTCAGTAAGCCGCGCCAACAATGTTCGCGACCAAGGCCAGCGGCCATAGCGTTGCAGGCTCTCGTCATCGATCGCAACCACCACGACTTTGGGCTGCGCTTGAGCGGAGGGTGCAAGCCGGAAGAAAGTATCCGCGATCCGCATCTGCCAATCGCGAATCAGGGGGACCGTGGAGAGGAGAGCGACAAGGACGAGAAGCAGAAGTACGAGCCCGCCCGCCTGGGCCCATGCCCGACGGCCTGGACGGACGGTTTTCATTTATCCCCTGCAGTCTGCAGATCGATTCCCAGGCGTAGAGCCTTGCGGTAGAGCGTCTTGCGCTCGATGCCTAGACGGCGCGCCGCCTCCGACCGGTTGCCCCCGGTCTGCTTCAAGATCTGCAGGATGTGTTGCCGCTCGAGTTCCAATAGACGGTCGGGAGCCGGCGCCGTAATCGATTCTTCTTCGCCCTCGGGGGTTCTTTGGGTCTCGGCTTCGACGTCTGCCAAAGTGATCTCGCCAGTCGGCGCGAAGATCGCCAGCCGATTCACAGTGTTCTCCAACTCGCGCACGTTGCCTGGCCATCGCATCTGTTGCAGAAGCCGCACAGCGGCCGGATCAATCGTGACGTTCAATCCGTTCTTTTCATTGAAGCGGCGCAGAAAATGCCGGACCAGCAGCGGAATATCGTCCCGTCGCTCCTCGAGCGCGGGAAGCTCAATCCGTACCACGGCCAGACGGTAGTAGAGATCCTCTCGAAACTGGCTTTGCTTGAGCAGTTGCCCCATGTCGCGATTGGAAGCCGCCAGCATTCTTACGTCGACCGGGGTGTATCGGTTCGAACCCACGCGCCGTACCTGGTGTTCCTGGATCACGCGCAGCAGCTTTACCTGAAATGACAGTGTAGTTTCGGTGATTTCATCGAGGAACAGCGTCCCGCCGTCACTCGCCTCCACCAGTCCTCGATGCGCATTGGCCGCCCCCGTAAAGGCTCCCTTTTCGTGGCCAAACAACTCGCTTTCCAGCAGAGTCTCAGTGAACGAGCCGCAGTTGACGGGCGTGAATGGGTGATCCTTACGCTTCGAATGGCCGTGAATCGCGCGGGCAACCAGCTCCTTACCCGTTCCGCTCGCTCCGGTAATAAGTACGCTTACGTTGCTGGCCGCAACTCTGCCGATGGCCTTGTACACATCGAGCATTTTCGGACTTCGTCCGATAATTGCCGAATCCTGTGGGTCCTCGGGGTCCGAGAGGGATGTTTCCTTCCTTTGTCCGCGAAATCCGTCAGCCCGCTTCGCGATCGCGCGAACTTGATCAACTGTGAGCGGTTTACTGACATAGTCGATCGCTCCTTCCGAAAGTGCGCGGGCGGCCGTCTCAACGCTGACGTTCGCCGTCATAATCACCGGGTAGATGCCGGGCTGTTGAGCCTTCAGTCGCTGCAGCAGGTCAATGCCGTTCAGGCTGCCCAGATAGACGTCCACCATCGCCAAATCGGTTGGATTGCTCGAGAGAAACTGCTCGCCCTCTTCCGCGCGTACGAATGTATGGCACACGTGCCCCTCCGCCTCGAACACAGTGCGAAGGAAGGTGCAGGTGTTTACTTCATCGTCAATAACGACCACGCGAAGTGGTTGCATAGCGCGCCCTGATACTAGCTTACTGCAACACCTCGCCTGAATAGAGCAATTCCGGTGCCACGAGGCTGGAAGGAGTCGGGCGGGGGCGGGAGGGCTGACAAACGGCAAATCATTCCAACGATTACGTTTGCGGCCCGCCAGGAGTGCTGGGGGAGGGCGGGACAAGCGCGGGAGCTCGCCTAGGGTTGAGCTCCCTGCTGAGTTCGGTCGCCGTGTTCTGGCGTTCTAGTAGCCGCTGCCTGACGGCTTCGCGGGCGCAGGCGGTTTCGCCCCCGATCTCTTCGACAATTCCGTTTCCGGGCCACGTCGCCGCGTCTGCAGGGTTCGCAGGTAGTGAACGAGATCCCACGCATCATTCGGCTGGATTACGTCCGCAAAGGACGGCATCGGTGTTCCATCTACGCCCGTCATGAAGATCCGATATAAATCTTCGTTCGTCGAACCGCACTTGAAGCGCGAGTCATTGGTGGCATCAGCGAAGTTGTAAGGATGAATCGGCTGATCCTTGCTGTCAGTGAGGGTCGGAGCCGAAGGCCCGTCGCCTCGCCCCTGCTGGCCATGACATTTCCAGCACTCCATCTTCTGGAACAGTTCGCCGCCATGCGCGATGCTCTGCTCAGTGAGCGCGGGCTCGGACGGTACCTTGATAGGCTCGCCAGCCTTTTCGCTCTGCCACCGTGGCGAGAACGTCTTGACGTAAGCCACCAGGTCGATGCGGAACTGCGGAGGCAATGCATCCCAGTGCGGCATGTTGGAATTCGTGAAGCCACGCGAGATGGAGTTGTAGAGATCTGCGTCAGTCGGCAGGGTGCCGGTTGGCGTGGAACGGCACTTGAAGGTCGCGCCAACAAAGTCTCGTGGCTTTGGATCGATCCATGGCGCGTTGTCGCCGTTGCCGTCGCCCAGCGGGCCGTGGCAGCCGAGGCAATAACGGCGGTAGAGCTTCTTGCCTGCTGGTGCGTGCCCGGTCAGGTTCCCCACGTGCGCTTCTTGCCCCAACAAGGGGAGTGCCGTGGCAATTGCCAGAAGAAGGATGCTGCCTAGGTACCGCTTCGAGACCATGCTCATAGAAGTTTCACCGTTTTGACATCAATATCCGAAGACTTAGGACTCGCTACAAACCCGGGCTGGCCCTCGTCTCAGTAGTCGAAATCGAAACCAAGCATTACGGTGCGGTTGAGGAGGTCTGTACCCGAAGGTGCCAAATTACCCATCCTCGCCTGCGAGTATTCGTTGTGAACTGCCAGGCCGGCTCGACTCAGCATGATCGGATACCAGCGGTATCCAATCGTGAAGGAGTCGACGTTACCCAGATTCGGCGTCGCCGCCAAATCAGGATTCGCCTGCCGGGACATGTGCACCAGCTCGTATCTACCCGTGAAAATGAACTGCGGATTTACTGTGTAGTGTGCCTCGATAAAGCCACCATTCCAAGTGGGTCCGGCGGCACCTGGGGGTAACCCGACTGGGTCGTTGACTGGAAGGCTGTTACCCAAATACACGTTGTCCTGGCCGTGCATGTAGAACGTCTCGAAGTCGAAGTCCTTGATGAACCACCACCCGTAAGCACCCACGCGCGAGAAACTACGATTGCCCTTTGCCTGGACCGGTACCCCGTCGCTGGTGAGGAAATACGTCGGCGATTGGCCAAAGTAGCCGTAGGCTCCGATGCGCTGGACGCCCAGACCCTTGACGGCAAACCCTTGACTTACGTTCAAAAAAGCATCATAGGTCCGTGCGGTATTTCCTTGTCCACCGCTGGTCAGCCCCGGCGTTCCATTCACACTACTTAGCAAAGAAATCGAGTAGCGAGTGTAGCTGTTGCTGTTGTGCCCCGACAGTTCTAAGCCGATTGGATTTTCTCCGATCCCGCCGAACTGATTGAAGTCCCCCTGGGGAAGGAAATGATAGTTGAACCACTCGCCACCTTGGCTTGAGAGCGTCAGAAAACGTTTCTCGGATAGCAGGTTGTCTAATTCAAACTTGCCAACCTTCACGTTCAGCCAGGGTGAATGCAACAGATTGTCGAAGCGCACCCATGCCGCCTCGAAGTGAAACCCATCGCCTTCTTCCATCGACGGCAAAACCTGGAAGGAGATGTTTTTGGAAAGAGTTCCCGCCGTCCAGATATCGAGGCCGGAGAGGTCAAAACCATGGGTGGTGACGCTCTGCTCAGTGCCTGTCTGGTCGATTAGAACCTTGTTCGAGTTCTCCAGGTGCCACTGCGGTGTAGTGCGGAAGGTAATCGGGAAATAGCCGTTGTTCTGATAGATCGGAGAGTCTTTGTCATTCCCGAGCTGATAGCCGTTGTCTTTGAACTGAATTCCGAAATTGTTTAGTACGGGCCAGCCAATGTGGCACGCCGAGCAGGGCAATCCATACTTGCGAGCAAAGGCCGGGATGGCGTATCCCGGCTGACTAGTTAGGCAAACGAACGATGCGAGCAACAGGGTGAGTATCAAGAAAGATTTCGGAAACAATCCAATCGTCTTCTGCTGGGTCCCGGGACGAAGTTGCATGTAATCCTCCCTGCTATTTTGATCACACAAGAAGCCGCGGCATCAGGAATTCTCCCGATGCCGCGTCGTAGTTGCTTAGTGTGCTTTGAAAGTAAAGTCCAAAGCCTTGGTTTCGCCCGCTGCTACCGTTATTTTTTGCGTCATCGTACCCAGCTTTTCGTGCCAGGCCTCCACGGTGTATTCGCCCGGCGGAAGGTTCGGAAGCTGGAAACTTCCATCCTTGCCGGTGACGGCGAAGAAGGGATGCTTGAACACCGCGACGTAGCTCTTCATCCAAGGGTGAACATTGCACTTCACAGGAATGGCGATCTCTTCGCGCGGGAAGCTTTCTTCCATGGTCATGCCTGCGGGCTCTGCCTTGTTCCACTCGCGGTTGTTTGCCGGAACAGGATGGATATTGTGCGTGGTGTTGTCACTATTCACCATCTTCAGTTTCTGGTTCGCGCGCAGAGCGACCACGTGCGGAGCGTATTCGCAGCCCTTCTGTTCGAAGGTGACCGCCTCAGCCGGAACGTCGAAGGTGCGGCCAGCGAGACCATCGGAAATGAACACGATGACGTTGCCCAGCGTGTTGTCACTGCCAGCAACAAAGTCCTGGCTCATGGCGGGTCCGGAGTGAAGCTTCGCGCAGCTCGGATCAGCGTTCATGCTGAGCTTCGCGGGTTGCGGAGCCTGGCCCGTAAACTTCACCTTGCCGACCACGGATGCGCCGGATCCGGATGGCGCAGGATTCGCGGCGCCCGAGGCGCCGTTCGCGGCAAAAACGCTGACGCTACAGGCCACGAGAATCGCTAAGTTTGCAATCATGTTCAACTTATACTGGGTCTTCATGAGAGTAGACTCCTCCACCGGCGTGGATATGTTTCTATCCGCGCCCGTTTACTTATTAAGGCAGCTCTGACGGCCGCCGATTTACGAGAACCCTGGGGCGATCTTTCGATCGCTCTTACTTCTGACTGATCGTACGGAGTTCAGCGCTTTCCTGCGGCAGGTAATAGCCGTCCTGGTAGCCGTTGGAATACGCATCGCGATAACCGGCGCCGGTCTCGGTGCGCCGATAGTTATCCGTCTTGTTCAGCTGAAACGGTTGTGACGCGCGACGATGACGAGCCCCATCCGCAACACCGTCGCGATAGCCAGCGACCTCTGCGGCAGAAGGCTCTGCTTTGCCCGATTTTGCTTCCGTGAGAGTTTTGAAACTCTCCTCGTAGCCGGCGATGAACGAAGCGCGGTCCTGGTCCGTGCTCCAGCGGCCACTGGAAACGTGAGGCTTGCGCCCGCGATCCACGTCGATCTTCGCCTGGTATGCTCCGTCCCGGTAGGCAGCGTCGGCCTGTTTCACCACCAAGGCAACACGCACGCCGCGACTCGAGACCACCACCAGCCCCAACCCTACACACAGCACCGCAAGTATCACGAACGCTGATTGTTTCTTCATTTACGGTCTCCTCTTTCGGGAGCACTCTTGCCAACAGAGTCCGCTCACACGAGGGAACACTCGAACCTCGGGCCCAAATACCCTGCGTACATTCCACGGACAAACCGCCTAACGATCCGGGATAAACTGCACGCCCGATCTACAGGCAGACCTCTCCCCGATCGCAAACAGCGATCTTTTGCCCGTCACCCACTTCAGGGGGATAGCCCGACGAACAGATCTCATGGAGCGAGATCACACGTCTGGCAATATCAGCGAGCGTTGTTTTTCCCTTTGCAGTGGCGGAAAGCTCGATCTAGCGCGTCCGCCGAACCTATCAGGAGCACTAATTCCAGGGGCCTGGCCTTGTTTGTGCTACTTACGGAACTGGGGGTTTCCGTTTTAGGGTCTTTCTACTCAGGGTCTTTACAAGAACTACCAAGTTCGTTGGTCGGGGGGAGATTCTTGACGGAGCTAACATAGCGCACTCGCAACGCTTTTTGCCCATCAAAACGGTGGAGATGCTGTAAATCTTCTCTTTACAAATCACGTTTTTGATGGACCGTCAAAACCCGCTCCCCAGCGGCCTGTTTGGCCCTCCTCACATACAAGAACGGTACGCCGCAGTATGCCGGTTGTTGTCATCCCCGCGTCAATTCTTTGTAACGCCGGCGTGAATCGCCGGGTCGTCTTGCGCCGGGATTGCTGTCGGCCGTTTCCACATCTCGAATGCATTTTTGCATTTTGTGAGTGCAAAGTCTTGCAGTCGCGGAAAGACTTCACGGGGTTGGAGATGAGAAATCGGTGTGATCTTGGATACTGTTGTCCACTCTTTCACAGCAACCGCTATCACGCCGAAGCGAGTTGCCAACACTGCGCCGGTGTCGTTCGCTATGAGGAATGGTGCATCACGAAAAATGAGCGAGCCTTTTTACGCATACGAGGTCGTCGTCGACCCCGGCAGACTTGAGTTCGCCGATCGTTTGATCCTCCACGCGCTGGACGTGAACTGGGCCTGTTCCGAGCTCGTCCGAGCGCGGTCCTGTTCTGTTTAAAGTATCCGCGACCAGCCACAACTCCCGCCGCGGAAGTAAAACTTTCGTCTCCTTGCAACAGATCGGCAACGCCCTGAATCTCAACAAATAGTTGCATCCGTTGGGCAATTGCTGCATGCTGTCTCGCAGCACTCTAATAAGGATCTAGGGTTTTCAGCGATCGACTCCCCCCAGTGACTTCACTTCGATCCCATCGCCGACTTTCTGTTCCAGCGTTTTTGCTGTTCGTGCTCGTATTGGCCAGCGCATGTTCTGCCGCGACATCGGTTGACCCCGCGAACCTGGAAGCCGGGTATCGCCAGATGTACAACCTGGATTTCGACACAGCCCACCAGACTTTTCTTGCGTGGGAGCGTGCGCATCCGGAGGATCCCCTCGGTCCTGTCTCCAATGCTGCGGCCTATCTGTTTGCGGAATTCGATCGCATGCACATTCTTGAGTCGGAACTGTTTGTCGACGACCGCCGTTTCGAGCACAGAAAATCATTTTCTCCCGACCCGAAGGTCCGGAATGCGTTCAATAGCGAGTTGCAACGCGCCGAGGAGTCTGCTGATCGCGTGCTCGAAAAAACACCCGACGACCACGCGGCGATCTTCGCGAAAGTGATGGTCGGCGGTCTGCGTGGGGACTACCTGGCACTGGTAGAGAAGCGCAACATGGCTGCGCTGACCACTATTAAGAATTCCAGAGCCTTGGCGGAGAAATTACTGTCTCAGGATCCTTCCTACTACGATGCCTATCTTGCCATCGGGGTGGAGAACTACCTGCTAAGCGTCAACCCTGCGCCCGTCCGTTGGTTCTTACGCCTCACGGGAGCGCGGACGGATAAAGCAGAAGGGCTTGCCAAGCTTCGCCTTACCGCTCAGCGCGGGCACTATCTGGCTCCGTATGCCCGTTTGCTCTTGGCTGTCGCCGCACTGCGCGATCATGACCGCGGACAGGCGCGCTCGTTGCTCAGCGGCTTAGCGGACGAGTTCCCCCGTAATCCGCTTTACCGTCGTGAACTGGCGCGCATCGATCAGTAGCAATCCACGTCTCCTCGACAGTCATCCCACCGCTGCCATCAATTCGTCCGAAGATGGTAACTCCTCCTCACAGTCTGCCCGGCCAACATTGAAAAGCAGATCGGTGGGCGTGTGCGCCACATCCAGGCGCACCCAGGCGTAGGGCCCGCAGCGAACGATCTGAACCTCGTCAGCCTCAAGTCGCCCGGCATAGCTGCTCGTGATGCTGGTCATCTCAGCCGCACCTGAAATTTTCTCAAATACCAAAACGCGGGTTGCTTTCAACAGCGATCCGTTCTCGAGCCATCGATCCATTGCGCGGTCACTCACCAGGCAAGGCACAACCCGACAATGGAGGATTGGCTCGATCGCCCCCAGAGAGGCATGTTCGAGTTTCTCGCACACCGCCATATAAAGAAGATGGGTGGATCGAATGAGGCGAATCGGCATCATGCGGAGAGAACGCAACAGATTCCAAGGAAGTAACTCAGTACACGTGAAATCGGGAGGTGTCTGCAGGGCCAATACTGGACACGGCAGGCTCAAGGCGTTAAGCAACTGGCGTTCCGTCACAAATTGGAGTTTCAGCGCCCAGTCCCCTAATTTTCCGAACCCAGCCTCACGCTGCGCGCTAAGAGTCGCTTGCAGTTGTGCCTCGGTGACATATCCGCGAGACAGCATCAGGAGACCTAAAGGCACGCGGTGCTGCGAGACTGGCGTACGGGTTGCGCAGAGGCGCTCAAATTGAGTCAGCGCGGCGGCCTCCAAACAACTCGGCGAGCAAACCCAGCAGCCATCCAACAGCACCATCGGTGTTCGATGCCAGATACGCTCGGTAGCCGAACATCACAACCAAGAGCAACGTGGCGAGAAAGTCCTGCAGCGGATCCTTTCGTGCCATGCATTTACAACGGAAGCAACATCGACGATGCTCTCCTTAATGAAGCGGTCCCGACAGAACTTCACTGACCCGCAATCCACAATTGCCGTCCACCACGACCACCTCACCGCGCGCGATCAACTTGCCGTCCAGCAACAGGTCCACGGGTTCCTGGACCTCCTGATCGAGTTCCACGACGCTGCCCGCACACAAGTCGAGTATGTCTTTCAAAAGCATGCGACTTCCTCCAAACCGGAGGGTGACCGACAATTCCACTCCCATCAGCATGCCAAGCTTTGCCTCCTTGGTTTCTGTCACAGATTTTGTGGATGGAATCGGGGACTTGTTCGGCGACAAGAGCCTTTTCAAGATGACGTTGTCCAGCCAAAACTCCACAACCGCCGGATCTTCTGCGCCACCGGAAAATTCCAGCCACAATGCGACTGCTTTGTTCTCTTGCGCTGAATCTCGGAATTCCACGAGAAACGCGCCTTTGCCTTGGTGCGGCGCACTTGCGTTGACCCCTTCGACCGCCCTGCGAACCCATTCCAGCAGCGCCGCCCGAGTTGCGTCAGTAGGATCGGCGGACGCTTCCGCAGTCCGACTGCCTG
>Ga0209811_10000352_pt1 | contig 20385 bp, 18 predicted proteins | sample Coa_R1_6_FD_187161 | JGI IMG/M metagenome (GOLD analysis project Ga0209811, IMG submission 187161) | Surface soil microbial communities from Centralia Pennsylvania, which are recovering from an underground coalmine fire. - Coalmine... | ecosystem: Environmental > Terrestrial > Soil >... | reverse complement strand
GCGGAACACGTTGCGGTCGCCGATCTCAAGCCGGGTGGGTTCGCCGCGGTACTTCTTGTCCTGCGGCGCGCTGCCGATGGAGGCAAACGGGAAAATATGGTTCTCGGCGCCGATAATCGTCGGTCCGCCGATCACGACGTGCGCCTCGATCACGGTGCGCGCCCCGATGCTCACGTCCGGGCCGATGACGCTGAAGGGCCCCACGCTCACGTCCGGCGCCAGCCGCGCCTGGGGTGAGACGACGGCCCGCGGATCGATCACTTCGAGGTCTCCGGCGCCACCATCATCTCCGCGTGCGCCACCTCCTGCTCACCGACGAGCGCGGCGGTGGAGAAGCGCCAGATGCCGCGCAGCGAGCGCTCCAGCTGCGCGGTGAGCACCAGCTGGTCCCCCGGCACCACCGGCTTGCGGAAGCGCGCCTTGTCGATGCCGACAAAGTAGAACCGCGTGGTGTGATCGGGGATCACGTTGCCGGTCACGAAGCACAGGATGCCGGCGGTCTGCGCCAGCGCCTCGATGATCATGACGCCGGGCATCACGGGGCGACCGGGGAAGTGCCCGGGGAAGAACGGCTCGTTGTAGGTGACGTTCTTCAGCGCGCGGATGCTCTTGCCCGGGTGCAGTTCGAGCACTCGGTCGACGAGCAGAAACGGGTAGCGGTGCGGCAAGCGCTCAAGGATGGCCTGCATGTCAAGTTGAAGGCCTTCAGTCATCGTCCTGGTCCTGCTCCTGGGGGGTTTTCAGGCCGGCGGCCTGTTCAAGTTTGCGCACGCGCTCCACCAGCAGGCCGAGGCGTTTGAAACGGGCCACCAGGCGGCGCCACGCGTGAGCTTCTTCAAAGGGGATGCCGCTGGAGTATACCCCTGCTTGTTCGATGGAACGGCTGATCATCGAGTAGCCGGTGATGACAACATCGTCGGCGATGCTGATGTGGCCGGCGAAACCGCAGTGGCCGCCGATCATGCAGCGCTTGCCGACCGAGGTGCTGCCGGAGATGCCGGTACAGGCGGCGATGATGGTATGCGCACCGATGCGCACGTTGTGGCCGATCATGATGAGGTTGTCGAGCTTGGCGCCCTCCTCGATCACGGTGTCCTCGATGGCGCCGCGATCGATGGTGGTGTTGGCACCGATCTCAACATCCGCGCCGACGCGCACGGTGCCCACCTGGGGCACCTTGAGCCACGCGCCGCGCTCGGGGGCGAAGCCGAACCCCTCCCCGCCGACCACCGCGCCAGGCTGCAGCACCGCGCGCGCACCGACCTGCACGTTGGGGCCGAGCGTCACGCGCGCCACCAGCCGCACGTCGGCCTCGAGTACCACCCCGGCGTCGAGGATGCTGTGGGGACCGACGAAGGCGCGCGGCCCGATGACCACGTGCTCGCCGATGACCGCGAGCGCTGCCACCTGTGCGGTGGGATCGAGGTGCGCGCTCTTGGCCACCAGCGCGCTCGCATGCACGCCCGGGGCGAGCGGCGCCAGGGGATAGAGCACGTCAGCGATGCGCGCGTAGGTGGCGTAGGGGTTGGAGGCCACCAGCACCGCCGTCGGGCAGGCATCCGCCGCCGCCGCATTCAGCACCACGGCAGCGGCGCGCGTGTCGATGAGCTGCGCGCGGTAGCGGGGATTGGCGAGGAAGCTGACCGAGCGGGCGTCGGCGTTGCCGAGCGTCGCCACCCGCTCGACCTGCGTGTCCGGGTCGCCGCGCAGTTCACAGCCGAAACGCACCGCGAGTTCCCCGAGCGATACCGCCATGGCTGCGAGACCTGCGCCGCCGCCTTGAGAGGGTGCCCCGCGGCGCTTACTTAGACGGCTTGGCCGGCGCCGGCGCGGGCGTCGCCGAGGGCTTGGTGGAGGAGGCGCCGTGCGCCTGCATGGCCGACAGCACCATCGGGGTGATGTCGTAGCTAGGCGTGGCGTAGATCACGACTTCGGCGGTGAACACCATGTCGAAGTTCTGTGCCTTGGCGTAGGTGCGCACCTCTTCACCGAGCGTACGCTGCAGGCGGGACATCTCCTCATTGCGCCGCGCGCTGATGTCATCCTGGAATTCCTGGCGGGCGCGCTCGAAGTCGCGCGCGCCATCGCGCAGCTCCTTCTCCGCACGCTGGCGCTGCTCCTCGCTCATGGTGGCGCCGTCCTTCTGCAGCTTGTCCTGCTTGGACTTGAGGGTCTGCTGCTGCGCCTGCAGGGTGCGCTCACGCGGCGCAAACTCCGAGCGCATCGACTCGAGCATCGCCTTGCCCTGCGGGGATTCTTCCAGCAGACGCTGCGCGTCTACGACACCGATCTTCGGGTCGGCCCAGGCCGGCAGCGTGAAAGCCACCCCCGCAGCCAACGCCCACACCGCCACCTTGCTGCTGATCAAACGCATCACGGACCTACCTACCTCGTTGTAATCGATTATGGGAGCCGCCCCACCCCTTCGGGGCCGGCCCAAACCCCTAGTATCGCGTAGAACGCGCCCCGCCGGCTCGTTTCTTTGCAGTTCAGCACCTTAGAAGGCATTGCCCACGGAGAACTGGAAGCCTTCCGTCTGGTCGCCCCAGGTCGTATAGCCGTTACCCGGCTTCGAATTCAGGGGGATGCCGAAGCTGAACCGGAACAGACCCAGGGGCGCCAGCCATTGCACGGCGATACCCACCGAGCGCCGCAGGTCCGAGAACCCGTGGAAGTTGTAGTCGACGGGGGTAATGCCGTTCGGACCGTAGAAGGTGAGCTTGCTGCTGGTCTCGAACACGTTGCCCATGTCGAAGAAGGCGCTCACGCGGGCGGTCTGGGCGAACTTGGCGGGCATCGGGAAGATCAGCTCGTTCTGGCTGGTGATGCGGAAGTTGCCGCCGTAGGGGTTGCCGAACTGGTCCTTCGGTCCGAGGAAGCTTTCGCGGAAGGCGCGCACGTTGTCCGGTCCGCCGCCGAAGAAGTTGCGGTACGGCGGGATCGCGGTCGTGCTGCCCAGCGGCGCCCCATAGTCGACGCCCTCGAAGAAGGACAGCGTGAAGTGCTTCCACAGCGGCACGTACTTCACGAACTGCAGGTTGGCGATGTAGTACTCAACGCCGCTGCCGGGGATCGTGCTCGACAGTGACAGCGAGGTGCGCATGCCGCGGTCGGCGAACAGCGTGCGGTTGCGCGTGTCCCAGTCCCAGCCGACTATGGCCTCGAAGGTTTTGAAATTCGTGCCGTAGAACACGAAGATGTTACCGGTCTGGTCATCGCGCGCCAGCCGCGAGTACGGGTGGCCGTTGCTGCGCACCCACTGCTGCGCCTGCAGCGCGCTGCCCTGGGAGTTGGTGAGCAGCTGCGAGCTGTTGAAGGAGCCGCCGAAGCGGAAGTACATGAATTCCGTGATCGGGTAGGCCCAGGTCGGACCGAGACTGAGGGTCTGCGAGGAGAAGTTCGAGGACGAGGACACGAACTGGGTCACGTCGCTATAGGTCAGCGAGACCGTGCGCTGCAGGTTGTCGACGTTGGTATACGGGTTGGTCCACTGCAGGCTGTAGATCTTGCTGAAGGCGCCGCCGTTGAGGCTCACGGCCACGCGCTGCCCGGTGCCGAGGAAGTCCGAGTCGGCATAGCTGCCATTGAGCATCAGCTTGTAGGTTTCCGAATAGCCGATGCCGCCGGAGAGCTGCGACGCTGGCCCCTCCTCGATCTTGTAGTTCACGTCCACCAGGTCCGGCGCGCCGGCCACCGGGGTGGTTTCGAACTCCACCGACTTGATGTAGGGCAGACGCTGCAGGCGCTGCTTGGAGCGCTCGAGCGAGGTATTGGACAGCCAGCCGCCCTCGAGTTGGCGCATCTCGCGCCGCAACACCTCGTCATTGATGCGGTTGGAGCCGCTGAAACTGATGCTGCGCACGTAGACGCGGTTGCCCGGGTCGACAAAGAAGGTGAGCGCCACGGTGTGATTGGCGTTGTCCGCGGTCGGCACCGGCTCGACCTTGGCAAAGGCGTAGCCATCGCGTCCCATGCGGTTCTGCATCAGTTCCTGCGTGGAAGTGATGAGCTTGCGGTTGAAGGTTTCGCCCGGATGGATGAGGAGGAAGCGCTCCAGCTCCGCCTGCGGCACCACGAAGGTGCCGGCGAGCTTGATCTGCGAGACCTTGTACACCTCGCCCGGCTCAACGTTGACCGTGATGAAGATGTCTTCCTTCTCAGGCGCAATCGCCACCTGGGTCGATTCGAGCTGGAAGTTCGCGTAACCACGATCCATGTAGTAGTTGCGGATCTTCTCGAGGTCGCCCTGTAGCGACTCGCGCGCGTAGCGGTCGTCCTGCTTGTACCAGGAGAGCCAGTTCGGGGTCTTCAGCTCCAGGGTGTCAAGGATCGCCTTGTCCTTGAACTTGGTGTTGCCGACGATGTTGATCTTGCGGATTTTGGCGCGCGTGCCCTCCTTGATGTCGATCTTGATCTTCACGCGGTTGCCCGACTCTTCCTCCACCTTGGTGTCGATGCGCACGCCGTACTTGCCGCGGGCGAAGTACTGGTCGGTGAGGTACTGCGTCACGTCCTCGAGCACCGAGCGGTCGAAGGTCTTGCCGGTGGCAAGGCCGACACCGCGCAGCGATTTCTGCAGATCCTCGGTCTTGATGTCTTTGTTGCCGGTGATTTCGAAACTTTCGATCGAGGGGCGCTCAAGCACCACCACCACCAGCGTGTTGCCCTCACGGCGCATCTGCACGTCGCGGAAGAAACCGGTGGCGTACAGCGCCTTGATCGCCTCGCGTACTCGCTGCGGGTTGAGATGATCGCCGATGTTCACCGGCAGATAGTTGTAGACGGTACCCTCGGAGACGCGCTGCAGGCCCTCGACGCGGATGTCGCCGACGGTGAAATCCGCCGGCAACGTCGTCGTCGTTTGTGCCAGTGCGAACGCGCACCACAGGGCGAGCGCCACACTTGCAAGGGCAATACGCGTTTTCATGCTCCCATCACCGGATACTTCTCACTTCGCGCACGCGGCGCTTCTTCAAATCTTATGCACTGCACTATCTAGGAACCGGAAGACTTACATCTGCCGGTGACTATCTGCAGGCCGCCGCGGCGACCCCTATGGCACGATCAACTGAACTGGCGCGCAATGTCGTTATAGAGCGCGACACCCATCAGAACGATGAGCAGAACGATGCCCAACTGCTGCCCGAAGGCCTGTGCCCGTTCCGAGAGCGGGCTACCCTTCAGCCACTCCACCACCTGAAAGACGATCTGACCGCCGTCCAGGATTGGAATCGGCAATAGATTCAGGAACCCGAGTGACAGGGACAGAAGGACCAGAAGACTCAGGAAGGAAGCCACGCCCGCGTGGGCGGACTCGCCCGCAAACTCAGCAATCGACAGCGGGCCGCTCAGATTCTTCACCGACACCTTGCCGATCACCATGCGCCAGAAGAGCCGCGCCTGCAGCACCGTCATGTTCCAGGCTTCCGTGCTGGCGTGCCCGAGGGAGTCCACGGGACCCAGGTCGCGATGCAGCAGCATGCTGTCGGGAATTTTTTCCGCGGGCGCTGACTCCACCCCGATGCGCCCGACGCGCTGGCCCTGCGACTCCTCGCTCCCCACCTCCAGCTGCGTGCTGCGCAGCGCCGTGCCGCGGCGGTAATCAATCGTCAGATGCGCGCCCGGCCGCGGGCCGATGTAGGCGACCATGGCGTGCCAGTCGCTCATCGGCACCCCGTCAATGGCGACGATGCGGTCCCCGGGGGCGAGCCCGGCGCGCGCCGCCGCGCCGTTGGGCAGCACGTGGCCGATGACCGCGGGCATGGGCAGCCAGAAATCAAAGCCGAGACCCTTGAACAACTCCGCCGGCTCGGTCAGGTGGTGACGCTGCTCGGCGTCCGGGACCCTGATGGTCGCGGAGCGGTTCTCACCGGCGCTGCCGCGCACCCCGAGCGTCACCTCACCGCCGGAACTCATGGCCTCCAGCAGTCCAAACACGACGTCGCGCTGGCCCTGTACGGGGGCGCCGTCGAGCGTGCGGATCTCGTCCCCGGACTTCAGGCCCGCGCTCGCCGCGAGCGAGCCCGGGGTCACCTCACCCACCCTGGGACGCAGTTCCGTGATGCCGTTGGCCCACGTCATGCCCCACAGCAGCAGCACCGCAAAAACGATATTGAACAGCGGTCCGGCGAGCAGTACGGCGATGCGCTGCCAGGAAGGACGGCGTGTAAAGGAGCGCGGCAGCTCGGCGGTGGGGACGGGACCTTCGCGCTCGTCCAGCATCTTCACGTAGCCGCCAAGCGGCAGCGAGCCGATGACGTACTCGACCTGGTCGGCGCCGGCCACGCGCTTGTAGAGCGGCTTGCCGAAGCCCACCGAGAAGCGCAGCACCTTGAAGCCCAGGCGCCGGGCGACCCAGAAATGGCCGAACTCGTGCACCGTGACCAGCAAGCCGACGGCGACCACGAACCAGACGAGATACCACAGCACATTCATGCGCGAGCGCCCTTCACCGATGCACTTTTTGTCATGCCAAGGATCCGCTCACGTGCGTGCACTCTGCCTTCCGCGTCGGCCGCCAGAACGTCATCCAGCCCGCCGATCACGCCCCCCGTGCCCCGCTGCACTACGGCTTCAATGACCGCTGCAATGCCGGGAAAGTTCAATCGGCGCTCCAGGAAGGCCTCAACCGCCACCTCGTTGGCGGCGTTCAGCAGCACCGGATGCGAGCCGCCGGCGCGGGCGGCGGCCTGCGCCAGCGCCAGGCAGCGGAACTTCTCGGGATCGGGGGCACGGAAATCCAAGCGTCCGGCCTTGAGCAGGTCGAGGAATTCTACACCGGAGCTGATGCGCTCGGGCCACGCCAGGGCGTGGGCGATCGGGGTGCGCATGTCCGGCGCGCCCAGCTGCGCCAGCACCGAGCCGTCGATGTACTCGACCATCGAATGCACGATGCTCTGCGGGTGGACCACGATGTCCACCTGCTCGGGCTTGAGCCCGAAGAGCAGGCAGGCCTCGATGAATTCCAGTCCCTTGTTCATGAGGGTGGCCGAGTCCACCGAGATCTTGCGACCCATCACCCAGTTCGGATGCGCCACGGCGGCCTCGGGGGTGACGCTCTCGAGCGCCTCGCGCGGCGTGTCGCGGAAGGGTCCGCCGGAGGCGGTGAGCAGCACGCGCTTGAGGCCCGGTGGGGTGACACCCGCCCGGGAGCCGTGGGGCAGGCACTGGAAGATGGCGTTGTGCTCGCTGTCGATCGGCAGCAGCGTGGCCCCGGAGCGCTTGACCGCGGCGAGCAAGAGGTCCCCGGACATCACCAGGGACTCTTTGTTGGCGAGTAGCAGCCGCTTGCCGGCCTGCGCGGCTGCCAGCGTGGAGCGCAACCCCGCGGCCCCCACGATCGCCGCCATGACGCATTGCACCTCGGGCAGCCGCGCCAGGTCCTCGAGCGCGCCGGCGCCCCCGAGCACGCGGGTTCCCGGCGCCTGGCTGCCCAGCAGGCGCGTGAGTTCCGCCGCCGCGGTGGCATCGGCGAGCGCCGCGTACGGCGGGCGGAAGGCGAGCACCTGGCGCGCCAGCTTTGCCGCGTTGGTGTTCGCCGCGAGCGCCACCAGCCGAAAGCGCTCCGGATTCCTCGCCAGGACATCAAGCGTGCTCTCGCCGACTGAGCCGGTGGAGCCAAGTACGGCTACCCCGATCATTTTGCTACCCCAAGGTAAGTCAGTCCGAGGAACAATACCGGAGCGGCGCCGGTGATGCTGTCGATACGATCCATCACCCCGCCGTGTCCCGGAAACAACGTGCCACTGTCTTTTACACCCGCATAACGTTTCAACAGACTCTCGGTCAGGTCGCCGATGATCGAAAAGCCCACCACCCCGAGGCACAGGGCGAGAAACGTGCCGAGCGGCAGGTGAAACCACAGCGCGCCGGCGATGGCCACCAGCGCACTCAGCAGCATGGCGCCGAACACGCCTTCCCAGGTCTTGGCCGGCGACACCTGCGGGGCGAGGCGCACGCGCCCGAAGCGCCGGCCGCAGAAATAGGCCCCGATGTCGGCGACCCACACGAGCACCAGCGCGAACAGCACCCACTGTGCGCCATCCGGCAGTACCACCCGCAGGCGGATCAGGGCGAGCCAGGCGGGTACCAGCGCCAGTATCCCGGCGATGCCGGCCGACCAGTCCGTCACCCGTCGCGGCGCCAGCGCAAGCCACAGCAACGCGGTGAGCCACCACGCGAGCGCGATCAGCATCACGATGTCGCGGCCCGCCGCGGTCACCGAAAACGACCAGGCACCGAAGAGCAGCAGCCCGACGAGGCCCACGTAGGCGGCACGCAAGGCGGCGCTCGGCAGCTGCAGGAACGCGGACCACTCCCAGGCGCCGAGCAGCACGATCGTGGTGATGACGAGGACCGTCGCCGCCGGTGGCAGCACCAGCAACACGATGAGCAACGCCACCGCCAGCACCACCGCGGTCAGTACCCGTTTGCGCAAGGGCTCGCTCACGAGGCGCGCTGCGCGGCCGTCTGGCCGAAGCGCCGTTCGCGGCTGGCAAAGAAGGCGAACGCCGCTTCCAGGTCCGCCAGCTCGAATTCCGGCCACAGGCGCGGGGTGAAATACAGCTCCGCGTAGGCCAGGTCCCAGAGCAGGAAATTGCTGACGCGCTGCTCGCCGCCGGTGCGAATCAGCAGGTCCGCCTCGGGCAGTCCCGCCAGCGCCAGCGCTCCTGCGAAGCGCTCCTCGCTGAGCTCCTCGGGACGCAGCGCGCCGCTGGCGCAGGCACGCGCCAGATTCTGTGCGGCCTGCACGATGTCCCAGCGCCCGCCGTAGCTCACCGCGACCTGCAGCTTCAGGCCGTCGTTGCCGGCGGTACGCTCCTCGGCCCCGGCGATGTGAGATTGCAGCCGCACCGAGAGGTTGCGGCGTGCCCCGATGAAGCGCACGCGCACCTTCTTCGCGTGCAGCTCGGAGATCTCCCGATCGAGCGCCTCGATGAACAGCCCCATGAGGCTGGCGACCTCGGCCGCGGGACGGCGCCAGTTCTCGCTCGAGAACGCGAACAGCGTGAGCGCCTCGACCCCGCGCTGCGAGCATTCCTCAATGCACATGCGCACCGGCGCCAGCCCCGCCTTGTGACCGGCCGTGCGCGTCAGACCGCGGGCGGCAGCCCAGCGGCCATTGCCGTCCATCGTGATCGCCACGTGGCGCGGCACCTTGGCGGTCGCCTCGGCCATCAAACCTGCATGACCTCTTTTTCCTTGGCGGCCAGCAGCGCATCCACGTCCGCGACGTGCTTGTCGGTGAGCTTCTGCACCTCGGTCTCGGCGCGGCGCTCGTCGTCCTGCGACACGAGCTTCTCCTTGAGCAGGTCCTTGATGTCGTTCATGACGTCGCGGCGCACGTTGCGCACGGCCACGCGGGCGTTCTCCGCGTCGTGCCTGAGTACCTTGGTGATGTCACGGCGACGCTCCTCGGTCAGCGGCGGCATCGGGATACGGATCACGGTGCCCGCGGTCATGGGAGTGAGCCCGAGGTCGGACTTGAAGATCGCCTTCTCGATCGCCGCCACGACGCTCTTCTCCCAGGGGGAGATCACGAGCGTGCGACCGTCTTCCACGGCGATGTTCGCCACCTGTTGCAGCGGCACCTCCGAACCGTAGTAGTCCACCTTCAGGTGCTCGACCAGGCTTGGGTGGGCCCGGCCGGTGCGCAGCTTCTTCAGATCGGTCTGAAAGTTGACGACGCACTTTGCCATGCGCTCGCGCGCATCCTTCTTGAGTTCTTCGAGCATGGGTTGTTACCTCCTCGATGCAGCCGGCGTTCACTCGAGAGTGACGACCGTGCCAACTTCTTCGCCGCGCACGATGCGGGTGAGATCCCCGGAGTTGTTCAGATTGAACACGCGCAGCGGCAGGTGATTGTCGCGGCACATGACGATAGCGGTCGCGTCCATCACGTTGAGTTTGTCGTTGAGCACCTTGTCGTAGGTCAGGTGCGCATAGTGCACCGCGTTCGGGTTGCGCGTCGGGTCATCCGAATATACCCCGTCGACCTTGGTCGCCTTCAGCAGCACGTCGGCGTTGATCTCGATCGCACGCAGCGCCGCGGCCGTGTCGGTGGTGAAGAACGGGTTACCGGTGCCGGCGGCGAAGATCGCGATGCGGCCCTTCTCCAGGTGACGCACGGCGCGGCGGCGGATGTAGTCCTCGCATACCTCGTTGATGCGGATCGCGGACATCACACGCGCGTGCATGCCGAGGCTCTCGAGCGCATCCTGCATCGCGAGCGCGTTCATCACGGTGGCGAGCATGCCCATGTGGTCGGCGGCCACGCGATCCATGCCGGCGCGCGCAAGCCCGGCGCCGCGGAAGATGTTGCCGCCGCCGACCACGACGGCAAGCTGCACGCCCATCTCGCGGATCGCCTGCAGTTCGCCGGCGATGCGCTTGATGACCGCCGGTTCAATGCCGTAGTCCCCGCTGCCCATCAGGGCCTCACCCGAGAGCTTCACGAGAATTCTCGAGTACGGCGCTTTGGCTTGCGTCATCTGTTTCTCCTTAGTTCCGATGGAAAAAACCCCGCGCGCGGCGGGGTTCTCTCCTGCGAACGGCTCGGTGCGCGTGCGTCAGTGCCTGACCGCAGGTCCGGCGCCCTTCACCTGCGCCATGACCTCCGCGACGAAGTCGTCCTGCTTCTTCTCGATCCCGGCGCCGACCTCGAAGCGCTCGAACGCCAGCACTTCGGCCTTGGCGCCCTTCAGCAGCTTCTCGATGGTCAGGTCCGGGTCCTTGACGAAGGCTTGCCCGGCGAGCGTGATCTCGCCCAGGGACTTGCGCAATCGCCCCTCGACCATCTTGGCGACGATCTCCGGCGGTTTGCCCTCATTGGCGGCCTGCTCGGTGAGGATCGAACGCTCCTTGGCCACCACCTCCGCGGGCACCTGCGCCGGGGTGAGATAGCGCGGGTTGCTCGCAGCGATGTGCATGGCCACATCGTGCGCGAGGCTCGCCGGACCGCCCTTGAGCGCGACCAGCACACCAATGCGCGTTCCGTGCACGTAGGCGCCGAGGTGTTCCGGGGCCTCGAGCACGGCGAAACGCCGCACGCTGATGTTCTCGCCGATCTTGGCCACCAGGGCGCGGCGGCGTTCCTCGATGCTCTCGCCCGAGGGCAGCTTGATCTCGTTCAGGGCCTGCGGGGAGGCGGGCTTGGCGGCGAGCGCAGCCTCGGCCACCGCGTGTGCGAAGCCGCGGAAGTCATGCTCGCGGGCGACGAAGTCGGTCTCGCAGTTGACCTCCACCATGGCCGCCGCACGGCCGTCGTGGGACCTGGCGACGACCACGACGCCCTCGGCGGCCACGCGGGTCGCCTTCTTGTCGGCCTTGGCGAGGCCCTGCTTGCGCATGAGCTCGGCCGCCGCGTCGAGGTCGCCCTTGGTCTCCACCAGCGCCCGCTTGCACTCCATCATGCCCGCGCCGGTGCGCTCGCGGAGCTGCTTCACTGCCTCTGCTGTGATGTTCATGAAAAAAGCTGTCCCTACTTGTCGCCGGACTCGGCCGCGGCCCCGCCGCGGCCCTTGCGACGCGCCGCCCCCGGGGCGGGCCGCCGCGCGACCGGCGCCGGCGGCGGCACGGTGCCCGCGGCCAGCTGCACATCGGCGATGTCCTCGCCCTCGAGTTCATCCTCCTCCACCACCGCCTCGACCGGGGCCTCGGGGGCCACCGCCTGGGCGGCGACGGGCACGCGCCGGCGTGCCGGAGCCTTCTTGCGCACCGCTGCCGAGGGGCGCGGACGCCCGCCGCGCGGGCTCTTGCGGCGCGGGTTGCCGGCCTCGTCGAGCTCGACGAACTCATCCTCGCCGACGGCCACCTGCGGCACCGATTCCTTGCCCTCCAGCACCGCATCGGCGATGCCGGTGGTGTAGAGCTGGATGGCGCGCATGGCGTCATCGTTACCCGGGATCACGTAGTCGATGCCGTCCGGGGAACAATTGGTGTCGACGATCGCCACCACCGGGATCCCGAGCTTCTTGGCCTCGTGGATGGCGATGTTCTCGTGACCGACGTCGACCACGAACAGCGCATCCGGGAGCGATTCCATGTTCTTGATGCCGCCCAGGCTTCTTTCGAGCTTGTCCATCTCGCGGCGCAGCTGGGTCGCCTCCTTCTTGCCGCGCTTTTCCAGCGCGCCGGAGGCGGCGAGCTCGGTGATCTCGGCCAGGCGCTTGATCGACTGGCGGATGGTCTTGAAGTTCGTGAGCATGCCGCCGAGCCAGCGCTGGTTCACGAACGGCTGCGAGGCGCGCTCGGCCTCCTTTTGTATGGACTCGCGCGCCGAGCGCTTGGTGCCGACGAACAGCACCTTGCCGCCATCGGCAATGACGCCCTTGATGAAGTTCGACGCCTCCGCGTACATCGGCTGCGTCTTCTCAAGGTTAATAATGTGGATTCGGTTGCGTTCGCCGAAGATAAAGGGGGCCATCTTCGGGTTCCAGAAGCGGGTCTGATGTCCGAAATGGACTCCCGCCTCCAGCATCTGTCGCATGGACACGCCGGGCATGAAAGACTCCTGTGTGGGTTAAGCCTCCGCGCATCCCCGTGACCATCCTTTCAAGCCGCTTGGCCGGCTATCGGGACACCCAGTCACTAAGGATCGTGATGCGCGTGTGGGTTGCGTTGCCAAAAAAGGCCGCGCTTTATACCATGAAGCCCTCATCCGAACAATGTCTTACGGGCGCGCTGATTCCCCTTGCCGGCAGGCGCCCCCGGCCCCACTTCGTACCCCTATGCACGTGACGATAAAGACCCAGGAAGAGCAGGAAAAGATGCGCACCGCCGGGCGCCTGGCGGCCGAGGTGCTCGACATGATCGGCGAGCACGTGGTCCCCGGGGTGAGCACCGAGGAGCTCGACCGCCTCTGCCACGACTACATCGTGAACGTGCAGCGTTCGGTGCCGGCGAACCTCAATTACCGCGGGTTCCCCAAGACCATCTGCACCTCGGTCAACCACGTGGTCTGCCACGGCATCCCCAACGACAAGCGCCTCAAGGCCGGGGACATCGTCAATATCGACGTCACCGTGATCCGCGACGGCTTCCACGGCGACACCAGCCGCATGTACTTCGTCGGCAAGCCCCCGGCGCACGCCCAGCGGCTGGCCGATATCTGCTTCGCCGCCATGTGGCGCGGCATCTCGGTGGTGCGGCCCGGGGCGCACCTGGGGGACATCGGGCACGCGATCCAGAGCTTCGTGGAAGAGAACGAGTATTCGGTGGTACGCGAGTACTGCGGCCACGGCATCGGGCGCATCTACCACGAGGACCCGCAGGTGCTGCATTACGGGGAGGCCGGCACGGGGATGGAGCTGAAGGCCGGCATGACCTTCACCATCGAGCCGATGGTGAACGCCGGCAAGCGCCACGTGCGGCTGCTGCCGGACGGCTGGACCGTGATCACCAAGGATCACTCGCTGTCCGCGCAATGGGAGCACACCGTGCTCGTGACGGACAGCGGCGTGGACGTGCTGACGCTCGGCGCGTCCGGCCGGCCGCACTAAAGCCCGCCACCCAAGATGGCTGCTGAGGATCCGGAGCGGCCGCACCTTACCCCCAAGGCCGCGCTCAGCTGGCCGCTGCTCACGCGCCTGCCCGCCGAGCTGGCCGCGCGCGCCGAGCCTGGCGCCTGGCGCGCGCTGCTGCAGGAGGCTCACGCGGAGCTCGAGGCGCGCTTCTTCGCCGAGGAGCCCGTCGAGCAGCTGGTGCACGCGCGCGCCGCCGTGATCGATATCGCACTGCAGGAGGCCTGGGGCAAGCACTGCGCCGCGCAGCACAACTGGGCACTGGTCGCGGTCGGGGGCTACGGACGCGGCGAACTGCACCCGGCCTCCGATATCGACATCCTGCTGCTCGTGCCGCAGCCCCCGGATGCCGCCGGCAGCGCTGCGCTCGAGCGGCTGGTCACCTTCCTGTGGGACATCGGGCTCGAAGTCGGGCACAGCGTGCGCACGGTGGCGCAGTGCGCCGAAGAGAGCATCGGCAACGTGAGCGTCATGACGACGCTGCTCGAGTCACGTCTGATCGCCGGCAGCGCCGCGCTGCTTGCGAGCATGCGCACCGCGCTCGCCCCGGACCGCATCTGGCCGGTGAAGCAGTTCTTCGAGGCCAAGGTGCGCGAGCAGGCCGAACGGCACCTGAAGGCCAACGACACCGCCTACAACCTGGAACCGAATGTGAAGACCGGGCCGGGCGGCCTGCGCGACATCCAGACGATCGCCTGGGTGGCCAAGCGCCAGTTCGGCGCCGACACGCTCGACAGCCTGGTCACGCACGGCTTCCTCACCGAGGCGGAGCTGCGCCGCCTCAAGCAGGCGCAGACCTTCCTGTGGAAGGTGCGCTTCGGCCTGCACACGCTCAACGGCCGGCGCGAGGACCGGCTGCTGTTTGATCACCAGCTGCGCCTGGCGAAGAGCTTCGGCTACGAGGACGCCTCCTACACGCTCGCGGTCGAGCAGTTCATGCAGCGCTACTACCGCACGGTGATGGACGTGAGCCTGCTCAACGAGCTGCTGCTGGAGCTGTTCCGCGAGGCGATCTTGAGCGAGAGCGAGCCGCCGCGGCCGCTGAATGCGCGCTTCCAGGTGCGCAACGGCTCGCTCGAGGCGGTGAGCGAGGAGGTGTTCGCGCGCAATCCTTCCACGCTGCTGGAGCTGTTCGTGCTGCTGCAGCAGAACCCGGAGATCAGCGGCGTGCGCGCCTCCACCATGCGCGCGGTGGCCAAGAACCTGTGGCTGATCGATGAGGAGTTCCGCCAGAACCCGCGCCATCACCGCCTGTTCCTGGAGATCCTGCGCTCCCCGGTGGGCGTCACGCACGAGCTGCGCCGCATGAACACCTACGGTGTGCTGGGGCGCTACATCCCGGCCTTCGGCCGCGTGGTGGGGCGCATGCAGTACGACCTGTTCCACGCCTACACCGTGGATGCGCACACCCTCTTCGTCGTCAGCAACCTGCGCCGCTTTGCCATCCCGCGCTACGACCACGAGCTGCCCGATGCCTCGCGCGTCATGCAGCAGCTGCCGAAGCACGAGGTGGCCTATCTTGCCGCCCTGTTCCACGACATCGCCAAGGGGCGTGGCGGGGATCACTCGACCCTGGGCGCGGTGGACGCGGAGGCCTTCTGTCTGGAGCAGGGCCTCTCGCCCTACGATGCGCGCCTGGTCGCCTGGCTGGTGCGCAACCACCTCGAGCTCTCGATCACCTCGCAGAAGCAGGACATCGGCGACCCGCAGGTGATCAACGCCTTCGCACGCAAGGTGGGCGACGAGGCGCACCTCGACTACCTCTACGTGCTCACCTGTGCCGACGTGCGCGGCACCAACCCGAAGCTGTGGAACTCCTGGAAGGCCTCGCTGTTCCGGGATTTCTATCAGCGGGTGAAGCGCGCGCTGCGGCGCGGGCTGGAGAGCCCGATCGACGCCGAGCACCTGGTGCGCGAGACCCAGGATGCCGCGCGCCGCCTGCTGCTCGAGCACGGCATCCAGGAGGAGGCCATCCTCGGCGCCTGGACGCGCTTCACGCCCGGTTACTTCACCCAGCACTCCCCGGAGGAGATCGCCTGGCACGCGCGCCTGCTGGCCGAGCGCGATGCGAGCTCGGATGAACCGCTGGTGGCGCTGCAACCCAAGAGCGTGCGCGGCACCACCGCCGTGCTCATCTTCGCGCGCCCGCGCCGGCACGGCTTCGCCCGCACCACCGCGGCGCTGGATCAGCTCGGCCTCAACATCGTCGATGCGCGCATCACCCCGACCGGGGATGGCTTCAGCCTCGACCTCTACCACCTGCTCGAGGACGACGGCGCGCCGATCACCGACAGCGACCGGCAGGCGGAGATCGAGCGGGCGCTGTGGTGCTCGCTGCAGGGCCCGGCTGACACGCCCTTCGCGGTATCGCGGCGCGCGCCGCGCCAGGCGCGCATGTTCAACACCCCGACGCAGATCGGTCTGAGCGTCGATGAGCGCAACCGCCGTTCGGTGCTCGAGCTCACCGCGGGCGACCGCCCGGGACTTTTGTGCGAGGTCGGCAAGGTGCTGATGGCCGAGCGCATCGAGCTGCACGCGGCCAAGATCATGACCGTCGGGGAGCGCGCCGAGGATGTCTTCTATCTGACCGATTTTGACAATCGGCCGCTCACGAGCACCGACGCCGAACGGCTGAGGGAACACCTGCTGCAGGCACTCGATGAACGCCAGGCGGCGTTGCGTCAGCCCGCTGCCGGCAAAGTGCCGGCATGAACCCGCGCCTCGAGGCGCTGCACGCCTATCCGTTCGAGCGTCTGGCGCGCCTGAAGTCCGGCATCACCCCACCGCGGGATCGCAGTCACATCGCCATGTCGATCGGGGAGCCGCAGCACCCACCGCCACCGTTCCTCGTCGAGGCGCTGCGGCGCAGCGCGGGCGAACTCGGCAGCTATCCTGCCACCGCCGGCCTGCCGCAACTGCGCCAGGCGTGCGCCGCGTGGCTGACGCGCCGCTACGCCCTCGCGGCCGGCAGCCTCGATGCGCACACGATGCTGCTGCCGGTCAATGGCACGCGCGAGGCACTGTTTGCGTTCGTGCAGGCGGCCGTGGCCGCCGTCGGCGCGCCGCTCGTGGCGATGCCCAACCCGTTCTACCAGATCTACGAGGGCGCCGCGCTGCTCGCCGGCGCGCAGCCGCTCTACCTCGACACGTGCGCCGCCACCGGCTTTCTGCCGGATCTGGAGGCGGTGCCCGCCGCGGCCTGGCGGCGCTGCCAGGTGCTGTTCCTGTGCAGTCCCGGCAACCCGACCGGCGCGGTCCTGTCCCTCGCATACCTGCAGCAGGCGCTCGAGCTGGCCGAGCGCTACGACTTCATCGTCGCCAGTGACGAGTGCTACGCCGACATCTATATGGACGAGGCCGCCCCGCCGCCCGGGCTGCTCGAGGCCGCGCTGGCGAGCGGGCGCGCGCGCTTTGAGCGCTGCGTGGTCTTTCACAGCCTCTCCAAGCGCTCGAGCGTCCCGGGGCTGCGCTCCGGTTTCATGGCCGGGGATGCGGGAATCCTCGAGCGAGTGCTGCGGTATCGCACCTATCACGGCAGCGCCATGCCGTTACCGACGCAGCTCGCCAGCATCACGGCCTGGGAGGATGACGCCCACGCGGCCTCGAACCGCGCGCTCTACCAGGAGAAATTTGCGCGCGTGCTGCCGCTGGTCGGCACGCCGCTGCGCCTCAGCCGTCCCGGCGGCGCCTTCTACCTGTGGGCAGACGTGGGCGGGGATGATGAGCGCTTCACGCGCGAGCTGTACCGACAAGAGAACCTCACGGTGCTGCCCGGCAGTTACCTTGCGCGCGCCGGCGCGCAGGGCAACCCGGGCGCCGGGCGCGTGCGTATCTCGCTCACGCCGCCGGTCGAGGTCTGTGTCGAGGCGGCCGGCCGGCTGCGGGATTTCCTGCGCAGCGGCCGGGAGCCGTGCGAGACTTCCCCGCCATGAGCGCTGAGGTGCAGCTGAAGAGTGTCATCGACGCCGCGTTCGAACGGCGTGCCCAGCTCACCCCGGGCAACATGAGCGATGAGCTCGATGATGCGATCGCCGAGTCGCTCGCGCTCCTGGACTGCGGGGCGGCGCGGGTTGCCGAGCCGCGCGCGGGCGGCTGGGTGGTGAACGAGTGGCTCAAGAAGGCCGTGCTCTTGTCGTTCCGCACGCGCGACAACGAGCTCATCCGTGGCGGCTTCACCAACTTCTACGACCGCGTGCCCCTGAAGTACGCGCACACGAGCGAGGCGCAGCTGCGCGCCGGCGGCGCGCGCATCGTGCCGCACGCCATCGTGCGCCACGGCGCCTACGTGGCACCCAACGTGGTGCTGATGCCCAGCTACGTCAACATCGGCGCCTACATCGGCGCGGGTACCATGGTGGATACCTGGGCGACGGTGGGCTCCTGCGCCCAGATCGGCAGCAACGTGCACCTCTCCGGCGGCGTCGGCATCGGCGGCGTGCTCGAGCCACTGCAGGCCGCGCCCACCATCATCGAGGACGACTGCTTCATCGGGGCGCGCTCCGAGATCGTCGAAGGCGTCATCGTCGAGGCCGGCTCGGTGATCTCCATGGGCGTCTTCATCGGCCAAAGCACGCGCATCTACGAGCGCAGCACCGGGCAGATCCTGCGCGGGCGGGTGCCGGCAGGCTCCGTGGTGGTCTCCGGCACCCTGCCGGCCGCGGATGGGTCCCACAGCCTCTACTGCGCGGTCATCGTGAAGCGCGTGGACGCGCAGACGCGCGCCAAGACCTCCATCAACGAGCTGCTGCGCAGCCTCGATTCCTAACCGCCCCGTTACCGCGGCCTAACTGACTTCCTACCCGCACGCTTCCTAGGATCGAGGGGCGCCGGTGGTGCGTGTCTGCACCCACCCGTAGCCGCATGTCAGGGAAAGCGAGCACCAGGCACATGACCTTCCGAACGCGTGCGGCAGCGGCAGCTGCCGCCCTGCTCCTGCCCCTGGCCGCGTGGGCGCAGAGCCCGCCGGCACCGAGCACCGCCGAGCTCCTGCAGCGCCTCGAGGCGCAGGAGAAGCGCATCGAGGCGCTCGAGGCGGCCCTGAGGCAGCAGGGCGGCGTCAGCAGTGCCAGCGGCGCGGTGGCCGCAGCGCCGCCGCCGGCGCCGCCCGCGCCAGCCCCGGTCCCCGGCACCGCCCCGGGCTCCGCGGTCCGGCCCGCCGTGGCCTCCGCCGGCAGCGCCCCGACGCCGGGTGTGGTTCAGGCCGGCCCGCAGGGCTTCATCGTGCAAAGCACCGATGGCGCCAACGTGCTGCGCCTGCGCGCCAACCTCGCGGTCGATGGCCGCTGGTTCTCCGATTCCGGCACGAAGGAGTCCGCGGACACCTGGCTGCTGCGGCGCGCGCGGCCCTATATCGAGGGTACCGTCAACAACATTTACGACTTTCGCCTCATGCCGGACTTCGCCGGGGGCAAGGCGGTCATTCTCGATGCCTTCGTCGCGGGCCGCTTCCAGCCGTGGCTGGTCGTGCAGGCCGGCAAGTTCAAGGCGCCGGTGGGCCTCGAGCGCCTGCAGCCGGATCAGTTCAACCGCTTCCTGGAGCTCGCCCTGCCCTCTGCGCTGGTGCCCAACCGCGATCTCGGGCTGCAGGTCGGCGGGGACTTCCTGCACGGCACCGTGAGCTATGCCATCGGCGCCTTCGACGGCACCACCGACGGTGCCAGCACGGACGCCAACGCCACCCCCGACGCCGACAGCAACGATGGGCGCAAGGAGTGGGAGGGGCGGCTGTTCACGCAGCCGTTTGTGCACTCGGCCAATCCCTACCTGCGCGGCTTCGGTGTCGGCGTGGGTGGCTCCTACGCCAACGAAGTGGGCAGCCCGAGCAACACGCTGCTGCCCAGCTACCGCACCCCGGGCCAGCAGAGTCTGTTTGGCTACCGCACGGGTGACACCGCCACCTATGCCGACGGGCGCCACTATCGGCTCGCGCCGCAGCTGTACTACTACAGCGGCAGCTTCGGTCTGCTGAGTGAATACGTGCGCTCCTCCCAGGACGTCAGCCGCACCTTAAGTTCAGCCCTCACCCGCTCCGCAACGCTCGATAACAGTGCCTGGCAGGTGTCGCTGGCGTACTTCCTGACCGGCGAGCGCGAGTCCTACAACAGCTTCGTGCCCAACTCGACCTTCCAGCCCGGCCACCCGGGCTGGGGCGCGTGGGAGATCGCGCTGCGCTACCACGAGCTGCACATCGACCCGGAGGCGTTCGCCGGCGGTGCGGATTCCTTCGCCGACCCGGCCCTGGCGGCGAACACGGTGCGCGCCTACGGCATCGGGCTCAACTGGTACCTGAACCAGAACATCAAGTGGATGCTCGACTACGAGCGCGCGACTTTTGACGGGGGTGGCAAGAACGGCAGCGACCGCGGCGACGAGGCGGCGATCCTCACCCGCTTCTCGCTGATCTTCTGAAGCGCTCGGCCTCAGCGCTCGCTCAGGCGCCGCACCGGCGCCTGAGGACCCCGACGGCGGGCCGTCTTGGCCCGCGGCCGGCCGGTCAGCGGCGCGAGCGGCCGGAAGGTGCGCGCCGCCAGAGTCTGTACCTGCGCATCGAAGCTGCGGTAGAGGCTGACGAGTTCCTCGCCGAGCGGGGTGAGCGCCGCGCCGCCGCCGCCGCGCCCGCCCTTCTGGGTGAGCACCGCGCGCTCGCGGAAGGAGCTGTTCAGGCTGTCCAGCAGCTGCCAGGCGCGCCGGTAGCTCATGTTGAGTTCACGGGCCGCCTGCGAGAGCGAACCGCTGCTGCCGATGTGTTCGAGCAGGGAAATCTTGCCCGGGCCCACGGCCTCCTCGCGGCCGAAGTCGAGGCGAAAGCGTACGGCGGGTATCGGCATAAGCTACTCCTGAGCGGCATCTTACCGCATGCGCCCGT
>Ga0209811_10000351_pt1 | contig 20386 bp, 16 predicted proteins | sample Coa_R1_6_FD_187161 | JGI IMG/M metagenome (GOLD analysis project Ga0209811, IMG submission 187161) | Surface soil microbial communities from Centralia Pennsylvania, which are recovering from an underground coalmine fire. - Coalmine... | ecosystem: Environmental > Terrestrial > Soil >... | reverse complement strand
GAGCCGGCCTCTGCGAGCTCGAGCGCCCGCACGACGCGGCGGCGGTCGTTCGGATGCACGGCCGCCGCGGCCGCCGGGTCGCGCTCGGCGAGCTGCTCGTGCGCCTGCTCGGCACCAAGCTCGTCGTACAAGTCCTCGAGTCGCTCGCGCGCGCCCGGCGCGGGCGGCGGCGGCAGCTCGAGGTCGGCGAGCGCAGCGCGCAAGTAGAGGCCGGTGCCGCCGACGACGACCGGCGTCCGGCCGGCGGCGAGGATCTCGTCCACCGCCGCGTGGGCGAGCCGCTGGTACTCGGCGACCGAGCTCTCCTCGTCCAGGCCGAGGTAGCCGACGAGCCGCGCCTCCGACTGGTTGGTCAGGATCGGCAGCCCGCGGTACACCTGCATCGCGTCGGCCGAGACCAGCTCGGCGGGGATCAGCCGGGCGACCTCCTCAGCGACGGCGCTCTTGCCCGAGGCCGTCGGCCCGAAGATCGCGATCACCGGCACGGCCGGATTGTCATGGACGAGGGCGCCCGCCGCATGGACGGGCGCCCTCGCCTGTAGGTGGGCTACGCCGGGACGGGGAAGGTCACGACGCTGCGGTTGCCGTCCTTGTCGACGGCCCGCACGCCGAACAGGAAGTTGTCCTTGGTGATGCCCTTGACCGTGAAGCTGGTCACGTTCCCCACCGGGATCGTGTGCTGCCAGTAGGGGGCGTTCGTGTCGCGGTAGACGATCTCGTAGCCCGCGAGGTCGGGCTCCGTGTTCGGCTGCCACTCGAGGCTCGTGTCGACGGTGAGCGTCGAGGCCTCGACCTTGACGCCCGTCGGCGCCGCCGGCCCGTTAGCGAGTGCCGCCAGCGCCGCGAGGTTCACCCGCGCGACGTTCGCGACGTACTCGAAGTCGAGGAACTGGATCCGGTCGCCGAACGGGACGCCGTTCTCGTCGCGCACGTCCTGGTGCTCGTGCCGGTAGTCCTCGTTGGGCTCGGTCATGCGGAGCCCCGGGTACCCCTGATCGAGGAACGGGCCGTCGTCGGTGCCCCGCAGGAAGCGGTCGCGCCGGTAGATGATCCAGACGTTCATCTTCGGGATCGCGGCCTGGGCCGCCTCGCGGACGAAGCGGGCGAGCTCGCGCGGAGGCGAGTCGTTCTCTCCGCCCATCGTCCGCCTGATCGCGGCCTGCGCAGCCGTCTCCTGCGGCGACGGGCCTTCCGCGAAGACGCGTAGGTCACGCCGGTCGCGGATGCCGTTCTGGCCGAGGGAGCTGCCGATGATGTCGTTGGAGAACATCCCGGCGACATTCGTGCCGGCGGCCTTGAGCCGTGACGCGAAGTTCACCGAGCCGAACGTGCCCTGCTCCTCGCCGGAGAAGACGGCGAAGACGATCGTCGCGTCGAAGTGGCGCGTCGACATGACGCGGGCCAACTCGAGGACTGCGGCGACGCCCGAGCCGTCGTCGTCCGCACCGGGTGCGTCCGACGTGCCGTTCAGGACGTCAGTGACGCGTGAGTCGAGATGGCCGCTGACGACGTACGTGCGGCCAGCCGACTCGGTCTGCGAGCCGTGCAACGTGGCGATCACGTTGGTGATCGTCGTCGGCGTCGGGATCCGCGGCCCGGCGGGCTGGACGAACGACTGCTTCTCGACCGTCATCCGGCCGCCGGAAGCCGCCGCGTACTGCTGGAGCTGGTCGTACACCCACTCGGTCGACGCCCCGATCCCGCGGTTCGGGTCGGTCTGCGACGAGAGCGTGTGGCGGGTGCCGAACGAGACCAGCTTGTGGTCGGTCTGCTGGATGTTGCGCGGGCTGACCTCGTGCAGCATCTGGCGGACGTCCCGGGACACCGGCGGGCCGTGGTGCTTGCCGCCGCCGCTGGCCGGCTTGGTGCCGACCGCGAGCGTCGTAGCCGCGGCGAGGACGCCTGTGCACACGAGTGCGAACAGGCCGAAGCGCAGCTTGCTCATAGGTCTCCCCTCCTGGGCGATGGGTCCGTTCGCGACTACCCGCTCGCGGCGGTTCCATGCATCGATCTGCACGAATCCGCTAGGTGCGGAGCCGCGCGCGAACCTGCTCCAGGTCCGCGTCGGTGAGGCCGATGTGGCGCAGGTAGCCCTCGATGCTGCCGTAGCGGCGCTCGAGCTCCGCGAAGACGCCGGTCATCGACGCCGCCGGGGTCTGCGCGATCCGGCGCAGGCGCTCGAGCTCGTCCTCCGACTCCGCTGCGTCGAACCACGCCTGGTGCCGCGGAAGCAGACGCTCCTCGCTGAGCGCGTAGTCGGCCGCGACCTCGTCGTCCCGGACGCCGGCTAGGTGGAGCACGAAGGCGGTGAGAAGCCCGGTGCGGTCCTTTCCGCCGACGCAGTGGATCACCACGCCGCCGTCCGCCGCCTGCGCGACCGCGCGCACCGATGCTGCGACGTTGTCGGCGAAGCGCTCGAGGAAGATCAGGTAGGCGTCGCGCGTGGCGGTCGCATCGTCCGGCGCGGCGGCCGTGGCCGCTTCGAGCTCCGCGGCGATCTCGTCCCACTCCTTCTCACTGGCCTCCATGAACGGCACGTGGACGACTTCGACCGGCAGTTCGGCCGGCGGGTCGTCTTCGCGCTCGTGGTCGCCGCGCAGGTCGATCACGGTGCGCACGCCGTAGTCGACGAGCGCTCGCCAGCCCTCGTCGCTCAGCTGGTGGACGTCGTCGGCCCGGACGATCGAGCCGAAGCGCGTCTCACCGCCGTCGGCCGTCGGGAGCCCGCCGAGGTCGCGGACGTTGAGGCAGCCGTCCCAGACGAGGTCGCGGCTACGCGGCAACGACTGCGAGCTGCGTGCCTTTGAGGGTGGTCGACGTGGCCGACTCGATCGTCACCGGGACGAGCTCCCCGGCCGAGGCGGTGCCGGCGAAGTTGACGGTCGTGTTGCGCCGCGTGCGGCCGCGCAGAAGCTCCGGGTTGTTGCGGCTCGGTCCCTCGACGAGCACCTCCTCGACGCCACCGATCCGCTCGCGGTTCCGCGCTTCGGCCACGCGCTGCACGGCGTCGACCAGCCGCTCGATCCGCTCGCGCTTCACGTCCTCCGGGACTTGGTCCGGCATCGAGGCGGCCTCCGTGCCCTGCCGTGGCGAGTAGACGAACGTGAAGGCCCCGTCATAGCCGACCTCCTCGACGGCGCTCACGGTCTCCTCGAACTCCGCCTCCGTCTCGCCGGGGAAGCCGACGATCAGGTCGGTCGTCAGCGCCAGGTCCGGGATCGAGGAGCGCAGCTTGTCGACGAGCAGCAGGTAGCGCTCGCGCGAGTACGTGCGACGCATCGCCTTCAGGACGCGCGTCGAGCCCGACTGGAGCGGCAGGTGCGCGTGCTCGCAGACGCTCTCGCACTCGGCCATGGCGGCGATCACCGGAGCGCGGAAGTCTTTCGGGTGCGGGCTCGTGAAGCGGATCCGCTCGATCTCCCCGACGGCGTCGCAGGCCCGCAGGAGCTCGTCGAAGCTGCTGCCGAGGTCGCGGCCGTACGAGTTCACGTTTTGGCCGAGCAGCGTCAGCTCGCGCACGCCCTCCCGAGCGAGGCCCTCGACCTCGGCCAGGATCTCGCCCGGCCGGCGCGAGACCTCGCGGCCGCGCACGGACGGGACGATGCAGTAGGCGCAGACGGAGTTGCAGCCCATCGAGATCTGCACCCAGGCCTGGAAGCGGCGTTCGCGGTGCAGCGGCAGCCGCCCGGCGAAGGCGCGCTCCTCGGCGATCCCGAACGAGCCGCGGTCGACCCCCTCCCCACCCGCGCCGAGCCACGCCGCCAGGTGCGGGATCGAGCCCGGGCCGAAGGCCACGTCCACGTACGGGTAGAGCGAGAACAGCCGCTCGCGCTGGGCCTCCGCGTAGCAGCCGCCGACGGCGATCACCTTCTCCGGGTCGCGCTCCTTCAGGGCGCGCGCCTGCGCGAGGTGGGCCGCGAAGCGCTGGTCGGGCTTCTCGCGGATCGTGCAGGTGTTGAAGACGAGCACGTCCGCCTGCTCCTGCGCCCGCGCCTCGCCCAGGCCGAGCTCCTCGAGCATGCCCTTGATCCGCTCCGAGTCGTGGGCGTTCATCTGGCAGCCGAACGTGGTGACGTGGTAGCTGCGCACGAGCAGAAGCCTAGCCGTGCCCCGCTGGGGCTTCTGCTCGGACAATCGGCTGTGAGGTTGCGGTAGACCGGGCGTGGCGGGAAAGTGTCCGCATGACCGGAGGCGATCCAGACTCCGCTTCCTACGTGTTCGGCCACTCGGAGGTCGAGCTGCGGCGGCTGGCTTTCCAGGCGGCGCTGATCGCCCCGACGACGCGTCGCCTCCTCGTCGAGGCCGGCGTGACGAGCGGGATGCGCATCCTCGACGTCGGGACCGGTCGCGGCGATGTCGCGTTCCTCGCGGCGGAGCTGGTCGGCGAGACCGGCTCCGTGGTCGGTGTCGACCGCGCCCCCGAGGCCGTCGCGGTCGCGCGCGAGCGGGCCGAGCAGGCAGCGTTGGCGAACGTCTCCTTCGTCGAGGGCGACCCCGCGGAACTGACCTTTACGGCCCCGTTCGATGCCGTCGTCGGTCGATACGTACTCCAGTTCCAGCCGGAGCCGTCCGCGATGCTTCGACGGCTCGTGTCCCATCTGGGCCCCGGCGGCACGGTTGCGTTCCACGAGATCGATTGGACCGGCCACCGCTCGTATCCGCCCGTCCCTCTGTGGGATCGCTGCTGCGGCCTCGTTCTTCGTGCGGTCGAGGCCGGCGGCGCGGATACCCACTCCGGGAGCAAGCTGCCGTCGACATTCGCCGCGGCTGGGCTCCCCGCACCGTCGATGCACATGAGCGCGATCCTCGGCGCCGGTGCGAATTGCGGCTACGCGGCGCAGCGACTCGCGGGCCTCCTGGCGACGCTACTGCCCGCGATCGAGCAGCTCGGCCTCATCGAGCCGGGCGAGATCGAGTCGGACACGCTCGCTCAGCGGTTGATCGACGACGTCACTGCGAGCTCGAGCTTCGTCCTCGCCGCCTCCGAGTTCACCGCCTGGTCTCGGGCGTAGCTCAGTCGTCCGCGCCTGCCTACGTGCAGGACTTGGCGCCGAGCTGGCGCGCGATGTCGCCCGCCTGGCCGTTCAGCTGCGCGTTGCGCACCGCCAGGCGCCTGACCGTCTGGACGTCGCCCTTCTTCCCGGCGTCGGCCAGCGCCTGGAGCGCGTCGCGCTGCTCCTGCGCGATGTGCCGGAGGCGCCCCGCCGCTGCCGCGTCCTCGGCCGGCGCGTTCGTCTGAAGGAGCGGCTGCAGGATCGCGGCGTCGTAGGCCGCGACGATCCGGTCGCCCCTCGACGCGAGCTCGGCCGGGCTTCCCGGAGTGCCGATCTTCTGCTCGCGTTTCGCGAAGTCCTCGCACATCTTGCTCAGCTTCGAGCCGTAGCTCTGGCTGCCACCGCAGCCGGCGAGGACTACAGCGGCCACCAGCGCGATCGTTGCCCACCTCACAGCGGCGAACTGTAACGGGGCGGTGTTGCCGCTAGACACCCTCCGGCCGACCTGGCAGGGTACGCCCTGTTCACAGGGGGACATCGGGGAGGGACACATGCGCAGGTGGAAGGGACTGAAGGCTGTCGGCTGCACGCTGGCAGCCGCCGGGACGATGCTGGCACTCGCCGGGCACGCAGCGGCAGCGAGCAACGTCGTGATCAGCCAGATCTACGGTGGCGGCGGGAACGCCGGAGCCCAGTACCAGAACGACTTCATCGAGCTGTTCAACCGGAGCACCTCACCGGTCTCGATCACCGGGTGGTCGGTCCAGTACGCGAGCGCGACGGGGACCGGCAACTTCGCCGCGACGCCGCTGAGCGGTGTCCTGGCCGCCGGGCAGTACTACCTCGTCCGCGAGGCCGGCGGCACGGCCGGCTCGGCGCTGCCGCTGCCCGACGCGAGCGGCACGATCAACATGTCCGCGACCGGCGGGAAGGTCATCCTCGCCAACACCTCCACGAGCCTCGCCTGCAATGGCGGCTCGGCGCCGTGCTCGGGTGCGCAGCTCGCCCAGATCGTCGACCTCGTCGGCTACGACGGCGCGAACTTCTTCGAGGGCTCGGCGGCAGCGCCGATGCTCTCGAACACGACCTCGGCACAGCGGAACGGCGCCGGGTGCATGGACACCGACCAGAACGGCGCCGACTTCACGGCGGCAGCGCCGGCACCGCGCAACACCGTCTCCGCGTTCCACACGTGCCCGGCTGACCTCCCACCCTCGGTCACGTCGACCTCGCCCGCGAACGGCGCCGCCGGCGTCGCTCCCGGCGCGAACGTCTCGATCGCGTTCAGCGAGCCGGTCGACGTGACGGGCTCGTGGTACTCGATCTCGTGCGACACGAGCGGCAGCCACACCGCGACGGCATCCGGCGGGTCGACCACGTTCACGCTCGACCCGGACACCGACTTCGCCGAGGGCGAGACGTGCACGGTCACGGTCGTGGCCGCCGACGTGAGCGACCAGGACACGATCGACCCGCCCGACACGATGGCCGCCGACTACGTCTTCAGCTTCACGACGGAGCTTCCGGCTACGGCGATCCACACGCTTCAGGGCGCCACGCACATCTCGCCGTACAACGGGCAGTCGGTGCGCACGACCGGAATCGTCACGGCGAGGAGCACGAACGGGTTCTGGCTGCAGGATCCGAATCCGGACGCGGACAACGCCACTTCGGAGGGCATCTTCGTCTTCACCTCATCCGCGCCGGCGGTCGTCGCGGGCGACTCGGTGAGTGTCAGCGCCCGCGTGCAGGAGTTCCGGCCCGGCGGCGTCTCGAACGGCAATCTGACGACGACCGAGCTCGCGAGCCCGACGATCTCGGTGCTCTCGACAGGCAACCCGCTGCCTGCGCCGACGGTCATCGGCACCGGGGGGCGGATTCCGCCCGACACCGTCATCGAAAACGACGCGTCGAGCGGAAACGTGGAGACGAGCGGCGTCTTCGACCCCGACCAGGACGGCCTCGACTTCTACGAGAGCCTCGAGGGCATGCGCGTCCAGCTGAACGACGCGGTCGCCGTCGGGCCGACGGACGTCGCCTTCGGCGAGACGCCGGTGATCGGCGACGACGGGGCCAACGCCTCCGTCCGGACCTACCGCGGCGGCATCCTGCTCCGGCCGAACGACGGCAACCCGGAGCGCATCACCCTCGACGACCTGCTGACGCCGGTGCCGAACGTGAACGTCGGCGACCACTACAGCGGCCCGGTCGTGGGCGTCATGGACTACAACTTCGGCAACCCGTTCCTCGAGGTCACTTCGGCCGGGCTGACGAGAATCGCCGACGGCGTCACGCGTGAAGTCACGGACCCCGCCGAGCCCGGACAGCTGGCGATCTCGACCTTCAACTTCGAGAACCTCGCTCCCGACAACCCGCAGTCCAAGTTCGACGGGCTCGCGAGCCTGATCGTCAACAACCTCCGCTCGCCCGACCTGATCGCGGGCGAGGAGGTGCAGGACTCGAGCGGCGCGACGGACAACGGCGTCGTGGACGCCTCGCAGACGCTCACGAGGCTCGTCGACGCGGTCGTTGCCGCCGGCGGCCCGCGCTATGCCTGGCGCCAGATCGACCCGGTGGACGACGCGGACGGCGGGCAGCCGGGCGGGAACATCCGCCAGGTCTTCCTGTTCCGCACCGACCGCGGCCTGTCGTTCGTCGACCGGACCGGCGGAGACTCGACGACGCCGAACGCCGTCACCGGTTCCGGCGCGTCGACCCACCTGCTCTACAGCCCGGGGCGCATCGCGCCGGGCGACTCCGCCTGGAGCGCGTCCCGCAAGCCGCTCGCCGGCGAGTTCGACTACCGCGGCCACAAGCTCTTCGTGATCGCGAACCACTTCAACTCGAAGGGCGGCGACGACCCGCTGCGCGGTCGCTTCCAGCCGCCGAACGAGGTGACGGCGCCGCAGCGCCACCAGCAGGCGACCCTCGTGGGCAACTTCGTCTCACAGCTCTCGAGCGCCGACCCGAGCGCCAACGTCGTCGTCCTCGGCGACCTGAACGACTTCGAGTTCTCGCAGACCGTGCAGATCCTCGAGGCGTCCGGCCTGCACGACCTGATGAACACGCTGCCCTTGAACCAGCGCTACAGCTACGACTTCGAGGGCAACTCCCAGGTGCTCGACCACATCCTGTTCAGCGGGGCGCTCTTCGCACGGCCGCTGCTCTTCGACCCTGTGCACGTGAACGCCGAGTTCTTCGACCAGGCCTCCGACCACGATCCGTCGGTCGTGCGGGTGAACCTGAACGATCCCCCGGCGGTTTCCGCCGGCGGCCCGTACGCGGTCGACGAAGGGTCGAGCACGACGCTCACCGCCAACGGCAGCGACCCCGAGGGCGGCGCGCTGAGCTACGCGTGGGACCTCGACGGCAACGGCACGTTCGAGACGCCCGGCCAGTCCGTGTCGTTCTCGGCCGACGACGGGCCGGCAACTCCGACGGTACGCGTGCAGGCGACCGACGACGTCGGCAACACGGCGACCGACTCGGTGACCGTGACCGTGCAGAATGTCGCGCCGACGGCAACCTTCGGCGCGCCGGCGTCGAGCTTCGCGGGCTTCCCGTTCACGCTCTCGCTGAGCGGCGCGTCCGACCCGTCCACAGCCGACACCACCGCGGGCTTCACCTTCGCGTTCGACTGCGGCTCCGGTTACGGCGCCTTCGGCTCGAACGCCACCGCGACCTGCCCGACCACCGACGTCGGCACCCGCTCGGTCGGCGGCCAGGTCCGCGACAAGGACGGCGGCGTGACCGAGTACCGCGGCAGTGTCTCGGTCGTCGTGACCTTCGACAGCCTCTGCTCCCTCGTCCGTAGCTACGCCGCGCATCCCGCGGACGCGGACACGCTCTGCGCGATGCTCGACGACGCGAGGACGGCGGGGAATCCCAACGCGAAGGCGAACATCCTCAAGGCCTTCCGCAACGCGGTCGACGGGCGGACTGGCACGCAGTCGGGCAAGTCGTTCACGGCTCAGCAGGGCGCCGAGCTGAAGCTGCTCTCGACGCGCCTCTAAGGCATCGGGCGGGGCCGGCTCCAGGCCGGCCCCCGCTCACTTGGCGTACTCGATCGCCCGCGACTCGCGGATGACCGTGACCTTGATCTGGCCCGGGTACTCGAGCTGGTCCTCGATCTCGCGCGCGATCTCGTGCGAGAGGAGCACCGCCGCATCGTCGTCGATTTCCTTCGGCTTCACGATCACCCGGATCTCGCGGCCGGCCTGCAGCGCGTAGACCTTCTCGACGCCCGCGTGGCGGGCTGCCACGCCCTCGAGTGCCTCGAGCCGCTTGATGTAGTGCTCGAGGCTCTCGCCGCGCGCCCCGGGCCGCGAGGCGGAGATCGCATCGGCGGCGATCAGCAGCACGGCCTCGACCGTCTGCGGCTCGACCTCGTAGTGGTGCGCCTCGATCGCATGCACGACTGCCGGAGACTCTCCGTAGCGCCTCGCGTACTGCGCCGAGAGCAGCGCGTGCGAGCCCTCCATCTCGTGCGTCAACGCCTTGCCCAGGTCGTGCAGCAGCGCTGCGCGGCGTGCCGTCTTGACGCTCGCCTCGAGCTCGGCGGCCATGATCCCGGCGAGGTGCACGACCTCGAGCGTGTGCTTGAGCACGTTCTGGCCGTAGCTCGTGCGGAATCGGAGGCGGCCGAGGATCTTCACGAGCTCCTCGTGGACATCGCCGCAGTTCGCCTCGAAGACCGCCTGCTCGCCGGCCTGGACGATGGCATCGTCGATCTCCGCCTTCGACTGGTAGTACATCTCCTCGATCCGCGCCGGGTGGATGCGGCCGTCCTCGATCAGCTTCGAGAGCGTCAGCTTCGCGATCTCGCGGCGGATGCCGTCGAAGGACGAGAGCACGACGGCCTGCGGCGTGTCGTCGATGATCACGTCGACCCCGGTGAGGTGCTCGAGCGCGCGGATGTTCCGGCCCTCGCGGCCGATGATCCGGCCCTTCATGTCGTCGGACGGAAGCTCGATCAGCGAGACGGTGGTCTCGGAGGCGTGGTTGGCAGCGACGCGCTGGAGTGCGTCCGCGACCAGGTTCCGGGCGCGGCGCTTGGCCTCGGCGCGCGCCTCCTCCTCGGCTTGCCGCACGCGTCGCGCCAGCTCGTGGCGGACGAGCTCCTCGGAGCGCTCGAGCAGGTGCGCCTTCGCCTCGTTGACGGTCATCCCGGAGATGCGCTCGAGCTCGACGATCTGCCCGTCGCGGGCGTCCTTCAGGTCCTCCTGGAGCTGCTTGGTGTGCACCTCTCGGTCGGCAACGCCCTGCTCGCGCCGGCCGAGCTCGGTCAGCTTGCGGTCGATGTCCTCTTCCTTGGCGAGGACGCGCTCCTCGATCTTCAGGATCTCCGCACGGCGCTCGCCGACCTCCGACTCGACGCCGGCCCGCAGTCGGACGGACTCCTCCCGCGCCTCGATCTGCGACTCGCGCTTGATCACGTCCGCTTCGCTCTGAGCGTCTCGCCGCAGCGAGTCGGCCTCACGCTTGGCCTCGGTGAGCAGGAGCTGCCGCGTGCGGCGGGCGGCGGCTAAGCGCGACCCCGTGAACGCGTAGAGCGACAGGAACGCAATGCCGGCTCCGACCGCGAGCCCTACGACGATCCCGATGACGACGACCATGCGTGCTCCCACTGTCGGGCCGAGCCTGGGGCTCGGCCGGGAACCCTTGTCCGCGCCGGAACGCGGTGCTCATCGGGCACCGCTTGCACCGGGACATGCTCGAATCGGAAGAGGGCGGGACGCGCGAGCTCCCGCCAGGCGGTTCGGCATCACGCTGCCGCCGCTGCTAGCTCCCTTCCCTCGCGCTCGTCATGGTCTCTGTCGAAGGTCACGATCCGATTCGGAAACACGTTAGATGCAGGCAAAATGTCAGATGACGCGTTCCTATCCTAACTCCGGCCACCGCCCTGGCGCAACGAGCGCCTCGACGACGGCCTCGTCGAAGCCCCGGCTGGCCAGGAGCCGGGCGGTCGCCGCCGTCGGTCCGCGTCGCTCGACCACGCGGGCGGCGCGCTCGGATTCCGGTTCCAGAGCGGCCATCGCCTCTTCGACCTCCGGCGCCTCGACCCCCGCGCGCTCGAGGTCGAACCGGATCGCCGCGTCGCCTTTCCCTCGCTCCGCAAGCACCCGTGCCCGCTCGTTCGCGAAGCGGCCGTCGTCCACGAGGCCGACGCGCCGCAACTCCTCGAGCGCGTCGTCTGCGTCGGTGTCCGAGACGCCGGCGCGGAGGAGCCGTTCGCGCAAGCCGTGCGCCGAGTGCTCGCGCCGCGCGAGGGCGCGTGTTGCGACCGCGAGCGCCTCGTCGCGCACCTAGCTCTTCGCAGCGACCTCGGCGTCCGCCTCGGCCTCAGCCTCGGCCTCGGTGGCCTCCGGCTTGCCGTTCGGCATCGCCTCGAGCTCCGGCAGGAGGCGGGCCGAGACCACCTGGTCGGGGCCGGCCAGCGCCTGGAGGCGCAACAGCACCTGCTGCGTCACGTCCGGGTGCTCACGCAGGAACGCGGTCGCGTTCTGCCGGCCCTGGCCGAGCCGCTCGTCCTCGAAGCTGAAGTGCGAGCCGGACTTCTGCACGACCTTCCGCTCGAGCGCGGCGTCGAGCACCGTGCCCTCCCAGGAGATCCCGGAGCCGTAGATGATGTCGAACTCGGCCTGCTTGAACGGGGGGGCCACCTTGTTCTTCACGACCTTCACGCGGACGCGGTTGCCGTACGCCTCGACGCCGTCCTTCAGCGTCTCGATGCGGCGGATGTCGAGCCGGACCGACGAGTAGAACTTGAGCGCCCGGCCGCCCGGGGTCGTCTCCGGGTTGCCGAACATGACGCCGATCTTCTCGCGCAGCTGGTTGGTGAAGAGGCAGATCGTGTCGGTACGGTTGAGCGTCCCGGCGAGCTTGCGCAGCGCCTGGCTCATCAGCCGCGCCTGGAGGCCGACGTGGGAGTCGCCCATCTCACCCTCGATCTCGGCCTTTGGCGTCAGCGCCGCGACCGAGTCGACCGCCACGACGTCCAGCGCGCCTGAGCGGATCAGCAGCTCGGCGATCTCGAGCGCCTGCTCGCCGGTGTCGGGCTGCGAGACGAGCAGGTCGTCGATGTTGACGCCGATCTTCCTCGCGTACATCGGGTCCATCGCGTGCTCGGCGTCGATGAAGGCGCAGATGCCGCCGCGCCGCTGAGCCTCGGCGATCACGTGGTAGACGAGCGTCGTCTTGCCCGAGGACTCCGGGCCGAAGACCTCGACGATGCGGCCTCGCGGAAGCCCGCCGATCCCTAGGGCGAGATCGAGCGCAAGCGAGCCGGTCGAGATGGCGCCGATCGAGACCTGGGCCTGATCGCTCATGCGCATCACCGAGCCCTTGCCGAACTGGCGCTCGATCTGGCCGAGCGCGGTGTCGAGAGCCTGCTCGCGATCCACTCTTATCTCCCTCCCACTTCCACGGATTCGAGGACTTCGTAGCGCGCCCCACCGGGGCGTAGGCGTGACAGATAAGCAGCAGCGTCGGACGTCGCGAACGGTTCCAGGCGCGGAAGCTCCGGCCGCAGCCGAGGACGCTCGCGGAAGCGCAGGACGGTCACGTGCGGGAGCCACCTCCGGCGCTCGCGCTCGTAGACGCCGAGCGCCTCGAGCCGCTCGTGAAGATCCTCGGCCAGGGCCGCCGCGCGGTCGTCGTCGTCGTCGAATGTGAGCATCCCCACGCTGCGCGTCTCGCGGTAGCCGCGGACCGAGAGCCGCGGCCGCTCGGCACGGGCGGACGCAGCCCGCAGGGCGCCGACGATCGCTTCCAGCTCCGCCGCCGGCCGGTGGCCCAGGAATGCGAGCGTGACGTGCAGGTTCTCGCGGGGGACCGGTCTGACGCGCGGTACCGCGGAGAACGCCTCCCGCTGCCATGCGAGGAGCCCGTCGAGCGTCTGCTCGGGAAGCTGCAGGGCGCAGAAGAGGCGAGCGCGCTCATCGCCTTCGAAGCTAGCAGGAGGATTCGCACTCAAGCGTCATGACTCTGTGACAAGAGCATGCGTACGAGGTGCAGGGCGGCGGCCGTCGCGCGCCCGCGGATCGCCTCGCGGTCGCCCGGGAAGTCGAGCCGCCGGGCCAACGACCCGTTCGGCCCCTGCGCGTGCAGGAACACGAGCCCGACCGGCTTCTCCGGCGTGCCGCCGCCGGGACCGGCCACGCCCGTGACCGAGACGGCCACGTCTGCTCCGAGCCGCTCGCGCGCGCCTGCCGTCATCGCCTCGGCCGCCTCCTCGGACACGGCGCCGAACCGCTCGAGCGTCGCCTCGGGCACGCCGAGCTCCCGCGCCTTGACCTCGTTCGAGTACGCGACGACCCCGCCGACGAAGACATCGCTCGATCCCGGCACCGATGTCAGCCGCGCGGCGACGAGGCCTCCCGTGCACGACTCGGCGGTCGCCAGCGTCAGCCCCTGCTCGCGGCAGAGATCGAGCACCATCGCCGCCAGCGAGCGGTCGTCCTCGGCGAACAGGTGCCGCCCGCTCCGTTCCCGCAGCCCCGTGACGAGCTCGTCGGCCCGGGCTCGGCTCTCCGGCTCGGCGAACACGTCGACGTGGATCTCGAAATCACGGGCGCAGATCGTCACGTCGACGCCGTCGCCCTCGCCCCCGCTCTCGGCCAGCGAACGCGCGATCTCGGACTCGCTGGCCCCGTAGAAACGCAGGACGCGCCGCTCGGGCGCGCGCGCGCGCGCGAGAACAGATCGGACAGGCGCCGATTCCAGCGCCAGCGGCCACAGCCGCCGGAGCTCGCTCGGCGGCCCCGGCAGCACGACGGCGGCGCCGGCCCGCGTCTCGAGCGCGAGCGCAGGCGCCGTCCCGGCGATCCCCACGACGAGCGCACCCTCCGGCAGCGTCGCCTGCTTGCGGACGCCCTCCGCGAAGTCGGTGTACGGCCGATTCAACCGCTCGGCGACCGAGCGGGAGATCGCCTCGATCTCGGCGTCGAGCGCCGGGTCCACGACCAGCTCGCGCCCGGCGGCGCGCGCCACCAGCTCGACGGTGCGGTCGTCGTGCGTCGGGCCGAGGCCGCCGGAGGTCAGGCAGAGGTCCGCCTCGAGCCCCTCCCGCAGCGCCGTCTCGAGCTCGTTCGGGTCGTCCCCGACGATCGCGATCCGCGCCGGCTCGACTCCGAGCCGCAGCAACTCCGCCGCCAGGAACGGCCCGTTTCGGTCCTGCCGGTCGCCTCGGACGAGCTCGCTGCCGGTGACGACGACGAAGCCGCGAGGGCGGGTCAAGCGGCCCGCGTGAACCCGTGCGGGGTGAAGACGAACGCGCCGCTTCGGTGGACGCTCAGGAGGTGGCCGTTCCAGACGATGCCGAGGTTTGCCGGGGAGCCGAAGGTGATCCACAGCCGCCGCGAGACCCAGCGATGGTCCTGACCGCCGAGCTCGACCGTGCCGGTGAAGAGCGGCCTGCCGCTCTGCGAGCCGTTGCGCACGTCCATCCAGGAGTTGCCGTGGAGCGCGCGCACGTAGAGCGTGAACGAGGCCGGCTTCTTCGGGGCCGCCTTCGTGCCCGTCGCCGGCGGCAGCACCCGGTTAGTCGCCGTCCGGTTCGTCGTGCCGAGGTTCGGGATCTGCTCGTTGCTCTGTCCGCCGAACTTCCATGCCGCGAAGAAGAACGCGAGCAGGGCGCCGATCCCCGCCAGCGCGAAGATCACCCAGCGCCGCTCGACTCTTCGGTGCTGCTGCCCTCGCACGGTCGACGTGCGCCGTGCCACGACCGGCTCCTGGAACTCGCCGTCGTCGCCCGCGAAGCGCGAGTTGAACTCGTCCACGTAGAGCTGCCCGTCGAGGCCAAGGTAGTCCGCGTACGTGCGGAGGAAGCCCTTGACGTAGGTCTGGGCCGGAAGCGCATCGAAGCTCTCCTCCTCGAGCGCACGGATGTACCGGGCGCGGATCTTGGTGGCCAGCTCGACTTCGCCCAGCTCGAGCTGTTGGCGGACGCGGGCCTCGCGCAGGCTGTTGCCGATCTCGAACACGGGAGTCGCCGATTGTAGTGCCGATCGGCCGAGACGGTGCTCAGCCGATCACGTTCAGGACAGCGTAAACGGCGAGTGCGATTCCCGCTGCAAGACCGATGCAGAGCCCGATCACGCCGAGCAGCCGGCCGACTCGCGCGGAGCCCTCACCGCCGGCACGGCCGAGCGTGCGCTCGACGTTCCGCAGGCCGCGGCGTCCCAGCAGGACAGCCGCTCCGCCGAGCACGATCGAGCCGCACGACGCGATGGTCGCCTGCACGAGCGAGACCTTCGACAGCTGATGCGCCGCCGCATAGGCAACCACCGGCAGCGCGACGCCGAGCAGCGCGAGCACGACGGAGGCCCGGGCTGCGTAGTTCGGCGCGCGGGCGCTACTGCTTCTTGTAAGGGCGTCCATCGGCGGCGGGCGGCACCGTGCGGCCGATCACGCCGGCGACGGCGATCAGCGTCAGAACGTACGGCAGGGCCTGGAAGAGCGTTGCAGCGTTGGAGGAATAGACGGGCAGCCGGAACGCAAGCGCGGTCGAGAAGCCGAACAGCAGCGCGGCTCCGAACGCCCCGAACGGTTTCCAGTTGCCGAAGATCATCGCGGCGAGCGCGATGAAGCCGCGGCCCGCGGTGACGTTCTCGTTGAAGGTGTTGAGGTAGCCGACGGTCAGGTAGGCGCCGCCCATCGCAGCGAGCATCCCGGAGAGGATCACGCAGCCGTAGCGGACGAGGTAGACGTTGATCCCGACGGTGTCGGCGGCCCGCGGGTGTTCGCCGCACGCGCGGATGCGCAGGCCGATCGGCGTCTTGAAGAGGACGATGTAGGACAGCGGCACGAACAGGATCGCGACCCAGATCATCAGGTTCAGGTGCCCGAACGACTCGGCGAAGAACGAGGTCCCCCGCTCGCTCGTCAGCTTCACGTCCGGGATCTGCGAGACGCCGGTCGGCACGTTGTTGCCGTGGTAGAGCTGGACGAAGAAGTAGCCCGTGATGCCGAGGGCGAGGAAGTTGATGGCGACGCCGCCGACGATCTGGTCGGCGCGCAGGTGAATCGCGAAGAAGGCGTGGACGAGCGCCAGCAACGCGCCGGAGAGCATCGCGATCAGGACCCCCCAGACCCAGTTGCCGGTCTTGTCGGCGCCCCAGATGCCCCAGAAGGCGCCCATCAGCATCATCCCCTCGAGCCCGATGTTCACGACGCCGGAGCGCTCGGAGAACATCCCGCCCAGCGCGCCGAAGGTCAGCGGCGTGGCGAAGACGAGCATCGAGGCGATCAGGCTGGCGGTGAAGACCTGGTCCAGGTTCGAGACGCTCGACTGCATCGCGAGGACCGAGAGCCCGCAGCCGATGATCCCTGCCGCGAGAGCGCCCCAGCCGACGCGGCCCGCGCCCCTCGAGAGCGCGGCGATGCCGAACAGTACCGCCAGCATCCCGAGGAGGACCGGCCAGACCGCCGAGCGCGCGGTGATCGGCGGGATCGCGATGATGCAGGCGACGACGCCGAGGACGATCCCGACGGTGGCGACCGTCGAGGAGTGGTAGAGCCTCGAGCGCCTGAGGGTGCCGACGTAGGTGCTCACGAGGCCGCCTCAGCGGCCTGCTGCGCAGGCGCCGGCCGACGCCGCTTGATCCGCCTACGCGAATTCCAGACGGCGAGGATCAGGACGTCAGCGCCGACGAAGAGCACGACCAGCCCCTGGATCATCTCGGTCAGGTGGCCGGCGAGGCTCGGGTCGATCGTCCCCGACTGGAGGCCGTGCGTCGTCCCGTAGAGCAGGCCGCCGAACAGGAAGGCCGCGAGGCCGACGCCGAGGGCAGTGTTCCGGCCGAGGAGCGCGACCGCGATCCCGAGGAAGCCGATCTGGGCCGCCTGCACGTCGGTGGTGCCGAAGTGGTAGAGGTAGCCGAGCATGTCGAGGCCGCCCGCAAGGCCGGCGAACGCGCCGGAGATCGCCATCGCGCGGACGTAGTTGACGCGCACCTTGATCCCGCCGTACGCCGCGGCTTCCGGGTTGTAGCCGACCGCCTTCACCTCGTACCCGAGTGTCGTTCGGTTGAGGATGAGCCAGAACAGGACGAGGCAGCCGATCGCGAAGAAGAAGCCGATGTGCAGGCCCTGCAGGTCGGCGTCGCCCCAGAAGACCGGGATCCGTGCGCTGTGGGCGATGTCGCCGGAGATCGGGATGCTGAGCGGCTTGTTGGCAGGCCCCTGCAGCGGGCCGCCCTGCTGGAAGATGTAGTTGCCGATCCAGTAGGCAACCCAGTTGAGCATGATCGTGGTGATCACCTCGTGCGCACCGGTGGTCGCCTTCAGGAAGCCGGCGATGCCCGCCCAGATCGCGCCGGCGGCGGCCGCCGCGGCGATTCCGAGCAAGACGTGCGCCGGGCGCGTCAGGTTCACGAACGAGACCCCGACCCAGTTCGCGCAGTAGAGGCCGACGAGGTACTGGCCGTTTCCGCCGATGTTGAACATGCCGCAGCGGAACGCGAACGCGACGGCCAGCCCGGTCAGGATCAGCGGCGTCGTCTGCAGCAGCGTCTGGCTGAAGTTGTAGGCCGCCGTGTTGGCGACGTCGGTGTTCGTCGGGTGCGCGAGCCAGTTCAGGCCGGCGCCGTTGATGATGTCCCAGTACGCCTGGAAGGGGTTGTGCCCGGTGGCGAGGACGATCAGGCCGCCGATCAGGAACGCGAGCACCGCGGTCAGGATCGGCACGATGATCCCGCCGGCCTTCTGCCAGGCGGCGAAGCGGGAGGCAGCGGTGGTGGGCGGCGCCCCCGCGATCTCCTCCGGCTGCGTCTCGCGCCGCTGCGGGCCGAGTGGCTCGCTCATGCGGGCGACGGCTCCTTCCGGCGGCCGCCCAGCATCTCGAGGCCGATCTCCTCTTCGGTCACGTCGCCGCTGTGCTCGCCGACGATGCGGCCCTCGTACATGACGAGGATCCGGTCGGACAGGGACAGGATCTCGTCCAGCTCGAGCGAGATCAGCAGGATCGCGCGGCCCTCGTCGCGCTCCTCGACGAGACGGCGGTGCAGGTACTCGATCGCGCCGACGTCGAGGCCGCGGGTCGGCTGCGCCGCGACCAGCACCTTCGGGTCGCGTGAGACCTCGCGGGCCGCGACCACCTTCTGCTGGTTGCCGCCCGAGAGCGCGCCTCCGGCCGTCTGCGGGCCGCCGCCGCGAACGTCGAACTCCCTGATCAGGCTGCGTGCCCGCTGGATCAGGCGCCGCGGGAAGAGCCAGCCGAAGCGCGAGGCCGGCGGCTTGTTGTAGTCGTGCAACGCGATGTTCTCGGCGATCGAGAACTCGAGCACGAGCCCGCGGCGCTGCCGGTCCTCCGGGATGTGCCCCACGCCGACGTCGAGCATCCTGCGCGCCGTCGGATGCGGGACGACCTGGCCGGCGACCGCGACCTCTCCGCTCGACGCGCTCCGCAGCCCGGTGATCGCCTCGATCAGCTCGCTCTGGCCGTTGCCCTCGACGCCGGCGATCCCGACGATCTCGCCCGCGCGCACCGAGAGCGAGACATCGCGCACGGCCGGGAGGCCGCGGTCGTCGTCGACGCTCAGGTCGCGCACCTCGAGCAGGACGCCGCCGGTCTGCGGTGGCGGCTTCTCGACCCGAAGCAGCACCTCGCGGCCGACCATCATCTTCGCGAGCCCTTCCTCGGTCGCGCCCTCGCGCGGAACGGTGTCGATCATCTTCCCGCGGCGCAGGACGGTGATCCGGTCGGCGATCTCGAGCACCTCGTTCAGCTTGTGGCTGATGAAGATGATCGAGGTGCCGCCCTCCTGCAGGCTCTTGATGATCGCGAAGAGCTCGCCCGCCTCCTGCGGCGTCAGCACGGCCGTCGGCTCGTCGAGGATCAGGATCTCGGCGCCGCGGTAGAGCGCCTTCAGGATCTCGACCCGCTGCTGCTGGCCGACGCTGATGTTCTCGACCTTCGCGGTCGGGTTGACCGCGAGCCCGTAGCGCGTCGAGATCTCGCGGACGCGCTCGACGGCCTGGTCGTAGTCGAGCAGCACGCCGGCCTTGCGCGGCTCGACCTCGAGCACGATGTTCTCGGCCACCGTCATGACCGGGATGAGCATGAAGTGCTGGTGCACCATCCCGATCCCGCGGTCGATCGCGTCCTTGGCCGAGCCGAAGACGACGGGCTTGCCCTTCAGTACGACCTCGCCCTCGTCCGGCTTGTAGAGGCCGTAGAGGATGTTCATCAGCGTCGACTTGCCGGCGCCGTTCTCACCGAGCAGCGCGTGGACCTCGCCCGCCCTGAGGTCGAAGTCGACATGGTCGTTGGCGACCACGCCGGGAAACCGCTTGGTGATGCCCCGCAGCTCGAGGACCGTGGAGGGTTCCACTGCCACTGCGGCAGATTCTAGGGAGGCGGCCGGAGGCGCGTTGCTAGAGCGACGAGGGGACCTTGACCTGGCCCGAGATGATCTTCTGCTTCAGCTCGTTCATCTTGTCGACGAGCGCCTTCGGCACCGCCGGGTTGATCTTGCCGACGTCCATGCCGCCGTTCTTGAGGTTGAAGAGCAGGTTGCTTCCGCCCCTGAACTGGTTCTCGGTGACGAGCTTCGAGGCCTGGAAGACGCCGTTGTCGACGCGCTTGACGCCGGAGGTGAGCACGCGCTTCGCGTCGTTGTACTGGTCCTTGTCGACGCCGATGCCCCAGATGCCGGCCTCGTCCGCGGCCTTGAGCGTGCCGAGCCCGCAGCCGCCGGCGACCTGGAAGAGCACCTGTGCGCCCTGCGAGATCTGGTTCTGGGCCACCGTCTTGCACTTGTCCGAAGCGACGAAGTCCTGGGAGTAGCCGACCAGGACCTTGATCTTCGGGTTGTAGAGCTTCGCGCAGTACTGGTAGCCGGCGATCCAGATGTCGACCGGCGGGATCTTGAGCCCTCCGACCGCGCCGATGATCTGCTTGCCGCCCTGCTTCTTGGCCATCTCGGCGGCGAGGTAGCCGACGAGGCAGCCGGACTCGTTCGCCGCGTAGGTCAGTCCCATCACGTTCCTGCGGCCGTTGAAGGGCGTGCCCGTGACGTCGTAGTCGGTGATCGCGAAGTGGATGTTCGGGTTCTTCTGCGCGACTGTGTTGGTGGCGTCGGCGAGCAGGAAGCCGGCCGAGATGATCAGGTCGGCCTTCTTGCGGACCGCCTGGGTCAGGTTCGGGACGTAGTCGGAGGTCGAGTTCGACTGCAGCTCGGACGTCTGGATGCCGAGCTGGGCCTTGGCCCGGTCGAGACCCTCCTTCTGCGACTGGTTGAAGGAGCGGTCGTTGAACTTGCCGATGTCGCTGACGAGCGCTACGAGCTTGTGCGAGTTCTTGCCGCCGCCCGAGGTCGCGGTCGTCGTGGAGCTCTTGCTGCTCCCGCCGCAGCCGGCCGCGAGCGCGAGCATCGCGACAGCGCTCAGCA
>Ga0209811_10000350_pt1 | contig 20421 bp, 14 predicted proteins | sample Coa_R1_6_FD_187161 | JGI IMG/M metagenome (GOLD analysis project Ga0209811, IMG submission 187161) | Surface soil microbial communities from Centralia Pennsylvania, which are recovering from an underground coalmine fire. - Coalmine... | ecosystem: Environmental > Terrestrial > Soil >... | reverse complement strand
GCCGCCGCTCGCCGACACGATCACCGTGACGTCGTGCCCCGCAGCCACCTGCCGGTGCGCGATGCGCTCGATCGTCTGCTCGACGCCGCCCAAGACGGGCGGGTGATAGTCCTTGTAGACGTGGACGATCCTCACGCGGCCGCCCTCCGTGCCAGCGGCGCCAGGATCTCGAGCGTGCGCCGGGCGACCTCCGCGTAGTCGTGGCGAGCGGCGAGCGCCTGTCCCAGCTCGCGCATGCGCGCACGCTCCGCGGCGTCCGCCGCCAGCTCGCGGATCGCACCCGCCCACGCGGGCGCGTCCGCTGCATCCACGAACCGCACCACGCCGTCGCCCAGCTCGCGCAGCGCCGGGATATCCGAGGCGATGACCGGCGTTCCGTGCGCGGCGGCTTCGAGGAGCGGGAACCCGAAACCCTCGTACCGGCTCGGGAACAGGAGCAGGGTCGCGTTCGCATAGAGCCAGTCGAGCTGTGCGGGCGGGACCAAGCCGAGCGTGTGCGTGCCCGACACGCCCGCTTCCCGCGCGAGCTGGTCCACCGATGGGAACCGCGGGTCGACGGGCCCCACGGCGACCAGCTCCAACGGCCGCGCGTCGCCGAGGAGCCGCCACGCGTGGAAGAGCAGGTCCAGGTTCTTGTGCGGCCGGTTCACGCCCACGACCAGCGCGAACGGCTTCTGCGGCGCCCCGGCGGGCCGCTCGGCGGGCGCCTGCGAACGTGGTGGTACCCCCTGGGGCACGACGTGCAGCCGGTCCGCCGGGAAGCCGGCACGGCGGATGAGTTCTCCCCGCGAGAACTCGCTCGGGGTGATGACGGCCGAAGCGCCGCGGGCATGACGGAGTGCCAAGCCGAACAGCATCCGGAGCTTCCACGAGGAGCGCGACTCGGGCGCCAGGTGCACGACGTCGGGCAACGTCAGCACCACGGGGATCCGCGCGCCCACGGGCCGCAGGTAGAACGGGCTCAAGTAGACGTCGCCCCCGACCCGGCGCAGCACGCTGCCGGTGCCGAGCGGCGCCAGGGCCCCGAGCGACGGCTCGCGCACGGTCACCCAGTCCACGCGCTCGCGGCGCGCGAACGCTGCGGGGTCGAATCGCGTGGTGCGATCGCGCTCCCCCCACAGCACGCGGAACCGATCGTCCCCGGGTGCGGAGACGAGCGCATGGAGCAGCGCGTGGGCGTGCGTGCCGATCCCGGGGAAATGATCGGTCGCGTAGCGCAGGTCGTAGACGATGTTCACGCGCGTCGGACCGGCGCCGGGCCCGCGAGGCGCGACGCGCATACCCCGAGGCCGGCGATGACCCAGACGAACGTGCGGGTGATGTAGTCGTAGAACAGGTTCGCCACGAGCAGGGCGACCAGGCTCGCGAACAGCGCCAGGCGAGCGGCATGAGCGGCGCGATCGCCAGCGGGCGGCGAAGGTGTCCATGTGCGGCGGAGCAGCAGCACCCACAGCGTGAGGAATGCCAGACCGCCGGGAATGCCCGATTCGGCGAAGTAGGTGAGCGGCGCACTGTGGGTCATCATCTTCGAATACCAGGCGTCCTGCTCGGCGCCGTAGAAGAGCCCGAAGTTCCCGAGACCGACGCCGGTGAGCGGGTAGCGCGCGAGGAGCTGGAGTCCGTAGAGGAACACTCCAAGGTGCTGCTTGTTCGAGGTGTCGTTCGTGTCCGAGATGTCGGCGAAGCGCGAGAACAGCAGCGTGTAGTCGACGCCGAGCAGGATCGCCACGCCGAGTATCGACGCCGCCCCGGCCGCGATCCCGATCCACAGCGCCGGGCGGCCCAGGCTCCGCGGTCGGTGCGCGAACACGATCGCGGCGCCCACGACGAACGCCAGCACGCCGCTCCGCGACTGCGTCAGCAGCAGGCACGTGCCCATGATGGCGAGCGCCAAGACCTCGAACGCCGCGCGCAGCCGGCGGCCGGTCTCGGCGTGGTACTCGCGCAGCGCCAGCGTCGCGGTCATCCCCGCGGCGAGGAAGCCGGCGAGGATGTTCGGGTCGTTGAACATCGAGTTGGCACGGAAGACGTCCCCGATCCGCCGGCGCACGGGCGCGCCCACGCCGATCAACAGGTCGGGGTTCGAGTAGGGCGCGAGGAAGTGGAGGTTGGTGTCGAAGCCCGCGACCAAGCCGATCATCTGCACGATGCCGTAGACGGCGTAGGCCGTGGCCACGATCTCCCACAGCCCGAGCGCGCGCCACAGCCGCCGCCGCGTGTCGACGGTGAGCACGACCGTGAGCCAGGTCACCAGCGAGAGCGCGATCAGCACCACGCGCGGCAGCACGCGCGAGACCGCGGCCGCGAACGGCACCGAGAGCAGCCCGGTGAACGCCCAGACCACGAACGCGAGCACGAGCCGGCGCTCGGGCGGCCACGCGGGACGTGCGAGCCATGCGGCAAACCCAAGAAATGCCGCGACCACGAGCGCCAGGTACTCGGGGAACACGGTGAAGAAGCCGAGGTAGTAGTTCACCTTGACGTTGCCCATGCAGACGATGAGCGAGGCAGCGATCAGGAACGGCCGGCGGATGAGCGCTCCGACCGCGAGCGTCGCCCCGGCGATCGCCACGAGCGCGAGCGGCGACACGGCGCCGAGCGCCACCACCGCGATCACCGCCAGCGCGAGCACGGCCTCGGGCCATCCCGGGCGGGCCGCCGCGCGCCGCAACGTGCCGAGCGCGCCGGGGGTCGCGATCGAGCTCATCGTTCGATCGGCGTGGGCTCGCGAAGGCGCGCGAGGCCGAGCCCGGCCAGCAGCGCGAGCCCGAACGCCGCGGCGGCGATCAGCGTGCGGTGCGGCTGGCTCTTGTGCAGCGGCGGCTCGGCGTGGTCCACGACCTCGACGCTGCCCATGGTCTTGAGCTCCAGCAGTCGCGCGCGCTCGCGCTCCTCGGTGAGGACGAGCAGGATGCGCTCCTGGATCTTGGCGTTGCGCAGCAGCCGCGCGATCTCGGTGGTCGCGGGCGGGATGCGGTCCAGCTGGCGGTCGATCTGATCCACTTCCTCCTGCAGTTGCTCGACACGCGAGTTGGGGCCCGTGCTCAGTTTGCGCAACGTTCCGAGCTCGATCTCCCGTTGAACCTTCTGCCCCAGCAGGTCGGCCGCGGCGCTCGACGCCGCCTGCGACTCGGTACCGAGCAGCGGCAGCCGCAACCGCGTCTGGTAGTCGCGCAGCGAGTCCTCGACCGCCGCCAGCGCGCCCTCGGTCTCGGTGAGCCGCTGGTCCATGAACTCGCGCCGCAGCCGCGCGCTCGTGTTCGTGTTGAGCCTCAAGAACTGGTCCAGCTCCTCGGCATACGCGTTCGCCAGGTCGGCCGCGAGCCTGCGGTCGGGCTCCGTGACCGCGACCCGCACGAAGCCTTCGTTCGTGAGCGAGATGCCGGTGTGCGACTTGAGACGCTTGCCGGCCTTCTCCACGTCCTTCTGCTGATAGACCTTCTGTAGCTCGAAACGCTGCACGAGCCGTTGGTTGACGCGGTCACTGCGCAGCACACCCAGGTAGACGTCGATCTCGCTCTGCGAATCGATCCCGAGCGCACGCGACAGCGCCGCGCCGCCGGCGGCGCCGCTCAGCATCCCGCCCAGGTCCGCCTGCGGGTTCGGCGGCAGCATCACCGCCGCGGCGGTGAACTTGTTCGGCAGCAGCAGGCTCAGGAGGAACGCCGCGGCGCTGACGATCGCCGCCTGCACGAGGACGCGGAGCGCGTGCCGGCGCAGGAAGCCCGCGAGCTCGGGCGCGTTCGGGGAGGGCAGGGCGTGCATCAGTGCCTGAACGCGATGGCGACGGTGGCGAGTTGGGCCATGATCAGGATGCTGTCACGGATGTAGGGCCATGCCGGGTTGTCCGCACGCTCGGGGACCCACAGGAAGTCGCCCGCGAGCGGGACGTCCGTTTCCTTGGCGGGCAGTGTCTGGCCGCTGCTGGCGCGCGTGATGCGCACCTGGCTCTTCGCGGCGCGCGTCGTGGTGCCGCCGCACTGCTTGACGTAGTAGGACCAGGGCTCGCCGGGCTTGAGATCGACGACGCCGGGCCGCAGCACCTGACCGTCCACGCGCACCGAGCGTACCACGCGCGAGACCACGATCCGGTCGCCGTTCGTGAGCAACGGATCGCTGGCGCCCCCCGCCGCGATCTTGCGCAGGTCGACGCGGAAGTCGGGCGAGAGGCCCGCGAGCCGGGTCTGGAACGTGGCGTACTCGCTCGAGGTCATCTCGCTGCGCGAGAGCCGCGACAGCCGGTCGAACTCCATGTCCGGGGCCGCGGCGGGGCGTGCGCGGAACAGCAGCACCGAGGCGCTATCCGCGTCCGTCATCAGGCCACCGGCACGGGCGAGGACCTCGGCGAGGCGGGTGACGCCGGAGCGGATCGGGTAGCTCCCGGTCACGCCCACGCGGCCCTCCACGGTGACCCGGTCCGACTGGTGATAGTCGGGCTGCGTGAACACGTTCAGCTCGTCGCCGTCCTCGAGCGCCATCCCCAGCGCGGCCGCAGAATGGTCGACCAGCGAGAACCGCATGCTGTCGCGCCGCGAGCCCTGCCAGCGCACGAGCAGCGCGTGCTCGGGGATGGCATCGCGCTGCAGGCCGCCCGCGAGCTGCAGCAGCGTCGACACACTGTCGGCCAGGCCCAGCTCGTAGCGGTTCGGCCGGCCGACGCCGCCCCACGCGGCGACCCACCGCGTCGCCACCGGCACCTGCACGACGTCGCCGTCGGCGAGCGCGTGCTCGTCGGCGTCGGCGCCGGTCCAGCGGAAGCGGTCGAGGTCCGCGATCCAGTGCGAGCCGTCCAGCGAGTGGACCTCGATCCGGCGTCGCGAGGACGAGGGCAGGAACAGCGTGTCGGGCAGCACGTCGGCGAGCCGGCTGGTGGCGTTGGCCAGGCGCGGGCCGGTGACCTTCAACTCGCCGGTCAGGTAGATGCGGAACGTTCGCGGCGACACGAGTTGGAACTCCACGCCGACGCCACGAAGCGCGCCCTTGATGCGCGTGGTCACCATCTGGCGCGCCTGGCTGAGCGTGAGCCCCGAGACCTTGACCGAGCCCAGCTCCTGGAGGAACAGCGTGCCCTCGGGGGCGACGATCAGCGTCGTCTGCCGCGAGATGGGCCCAAAGAGCGCGAGCCGCAGCACGTCGCCCGGGCCCAAGCGGTAGCGGTCGGGGTCCACGGCGCCGGCGAGCGGGATGGCCGCCGGCAGGCGGACCTCACGCGTGTCGTCCGGCGTGCTGGTGGTGGTCTGCGCCCCGGCCGGCCAGGCCAGTACTGCGACCAGCAGGCCCACGAGCCACGCTCTCCGTGATCCGCCTCTCAAATGCACGTTCTCCCACGATGGCCGCTCCGGAGAGCCCCCGACAATCCGTCGGGAACACAGCAGCATTCCGGCCGTGTGGAGGTCTGTCAAGCGGCGCAAATGGCGGCGCGCGTGTTCCGCCGCGCGTCGGCATGTCGCTTGCGAGCACCGGTCCGGTGGGTGGGATGGGGCGTCCTCCGGCAACGGAGGCGCGATGTCCCCGCTTCCTGCGCTGCCGGCGACGAGCGGCCATGCGCGGAAACACCCGAAGTGGGCCGGGTCCTGGGTTGAAGTTCCCTGCCGCGGATGCCGATGACCGGTGGTTGAAAGCAGGCGTGCTTACCTGCACCGCGGCCGTTTCGAAACACGGAGGCGATTCTCCCCGATGAGTGGCGTGAACGGCGGCGGCCCTGGGCACAGGGCAGGCGCAGCGCTATCGCTCGCGCTCCTGGCGTTCACGGTCGGCAGTCCCCCCCTGCGCTCGGGTGATGTGGACATGCCCGGCGCCCCGCCCGAACTTTGGGTCGACGACGCCAGTGTCCCGGAGGGTGACTCGGGCAGCCAGACGTGCATGTTCACGCTGCACCTTTCGGCACCGGTCGCGGACACGGTCAGGGTGAGTGTCGACACGTTTGACAGCACCGCCACCGTCGCCGACCTCGACTACGAGTCCGCCAGCCTCCAGGTCACGTTCGCGCCGGGCTCGGTGGCGGAATCCCTGGCCGTCCAGGTGCTCGGGGACACGAAGTTCGAGAGGGACGAGCTGTTCGGCGTACGGCTGTCCGCGCCCGTCATTGCGACGCTGCGCAACGAGCAGGCGATCGGCACCATCGTCAACGACGACTCGCTCATGATCGCGGTCGCGGATACCTCCGTGGCCGAGGCCGACACGCTGACGCATCCGCTGGCGTTCCGCGTCCGCCTCCTCCAGCCGAGCGGGGTGCCGGTTCCCTTTACGTATCACACGCTGGATGGCACGGCCACGGTCGCCGACCAGGACTACCTGCCGGTCTCGGGCGATACCACGTTCGCCCCCGGCGAGAACCAGATCGTGGTCGAGGTCCCGATCGTCGGCGACACGTTCCTCGAGGGTAACGAGGCGTTCTCGCTGCAGATCCACTCGGACGCGGGGCCCACCGCGATCGACCGCAGTGCGACCGGCGTCATCCTGAACGACGAGCGCACCTGGTTCGAGGGGTTCGACCCCCCCGTGGCGCGATTCACCGCGGGGACGTTGCCGCCCGACTGGGGAGATGTCGATGGCGACGGCCACCCCGATCTCCTCCTCTACCTCTCCTCGGGGCCGACGTTCGTCGAGATGCCCGGCGTCCGCAGTCAACTGGGGACCGGCAACTACCACGGGGGTGCGTGGTGCGACTACGACCGCGACGGCCGCATGGACTGCGTGCTGACGCCCTACGATGAGACGGACAGCCCCGACAACTACGTCCACCTGTTCCAGAACACGCCGGGCGGACTCCAGGACGTCGCGCCGGCGCTCGGCATGGACGTCGTCGGACATGGAGAGACCCCGACGTGGGGCGACTTCGATGGCGACGGCTGGCCCGACCTGTTCGTGCCCTTCTACTCGCACGTGGTGCCGTTCCGAAGCTCCTTCTATCTCAACCTCGGAAACGGCCACTTCCGTGAGTGCGCCGACAGCGCGGGCGTCTCCTTGTCGAGCCTTCCGGCTGCACTGAAGCCCGAGGGCGTCGCGGTGGCGGATTGGAACGGTGACGGAGCGCTCGATCTGTACGTCGCCAGCCATCTCTTCATCAACGACGGCCACGCCCACTTCACCGACGTCCGCGCCCAGGCGGGACTTCCCCAAGTCCTCGACGAGGGCGCCCAGTTCGTGGACTACGACAACGATGGCGACCTCGACCTCTGCCTGCGCACGTCCACCGGCCCGAAGCTCTACCGGAATACGAACGGGATCTTCACGGACGTCACGTCCGTGCTCGGTATCGGGACCGTCGCCTGGGATTGGGGCGACCGCTGGGAGGATGTCGACAACGATGGAGACATGGACTTCGTCTTCTTCTCGCCCGGCGCCGCACACCTGCTCCTCAACCACGGAGACGGCACGTTCGAGGAAGACTCCCTCTTCGTCCCCGTGCTCAACGGTCGCGACCTCTCCAGCTTCGCCGACATGGACGGGGACGGCGATCTGGACATTGCCGCGGGTGCCTTTGACAGGAGGCTCGCACGCAACCACCTCGAGCAGGTTCCACGTGCCAATACCTCGTTCCTGAGGGTGCGCGTCGAAGACGACGACGGCATGCTGGTCGAGCAGGGCGCCACGGTTCGCCTGCGCTCGCTCGACGACCCCCGGCATCCGATCCAGACGCGGATCGTGGATGGCGGGTCGGGCTACCTCGGACAGGACGAGTACACGGTGACCTTCGGCGGCGTGGGGAGCGGCCGCTACGATCTCGAGGTCTCGTTCCCGTCCACGCTGGAGGACCCGAGAGTGATCGGGCCCGCGCAGAATCCGATGCTGGGCGGAATCCGCGCTGGCGACTCTGGGGCCCAGTTGATCACGGTCCGACCTCATGGCCAGGTCACGATCCAAGGCCGCAACCTTTCCAACGCGGGCGTGGAGCCGCCCAGGACGGGGTCCGTGCTGGACCTGCGGCCCGCCGCGCCCAATCCAGCGCGGCAACGGACGCGACTCGACTTCTCGTCATCGCCCGGCGACGGCGCCGTCACGCTCACGATCCACGACCTCTCCGGCCGCATCGTGCGGACCCTCGTCAAGAACGGGCGCGGCGCTGACGGTGCGGGCGCGGTGTGGGACCTGCGCGATGAGCAGGGACACCTCGTCCCCGCGGGACTCTACCTGGCCCGGCTCGTGCGCAAGGATGGCAGCGCCAGCGTGCGACGTGTGACCGTGCTGCGGTAGCAGCGCTACCTGGGCACCACCCGCAGGGCGAGGATGATCGTCGCCACCTGGGTCGCCACGAGCAGCACGGCCTGGAAGTTCTGCCAGGTCTGCGGGTCGCCCCGCTCGGGCACCCAGATCATGTCGCCCGGCTGGAGCGAGCTGACGTCGCGCGCCAGCATGGTCTGGCCCGTCACCGCGCGCTTGACGCGCACCTTGTGCGGCACGGCGCGGTCGGAGTACCCACCCGCCAGCTTCACGTACTCCTCCACGCTGCGCCCGGCCTCGTAACGGATCAGGCCGGGGAGACGCACCTCACCTTCGACCCGCACCGTCGCCACGACCGGTTCCACGCGCACTTCATCGCCACCCCGAAGCACGACGTCGAGGTCGCCACCGGGCTTCACGCGTTTCCAGTCCACGCGGAAGTCCTGGCGCTGCGAGGCGACACGCGCACGCAGCACATCGTACTCGGTCTGGGTCATGTCCTTGCGGCCGAGTGAGGAGAGCCGCGCGATCTCGGGATCCGCCCCGCCCGCTGGCCCGGTGGCGCGATAGACATGGATGGAGCCGATGTCGGCAGTGGGCAGGAAGCCGCCGGCGACGTGGACCAGTTCCGTCAGGCGGGTGAGGCCGGGCAGGAGTGGGTAGGTCCCGGGACGCTGGATCTCCCCGAAGATGCTCGCCTCTTCGAGGAAGTGGTAGCGCGGCTGGAAGTAGACGTAGACGCGGTCGCCATCGCGCAGGGGCGTGTCGAAGCGTCCGGCCAGCACGTCGCTGACCTTGAAGGAGAGCGAGTCTCTCTTGGTCGCATCCACGAATCGCACCAGCACCGCCTGGTCCGTGGAGCTGGGGATCGGCCCCCCCGCGAACGTGAACAGCGTGCTCAGGCTATCCCCTTGAGCCATGTCGAAGTGCGCTGGGTGCGCGACACCTCCTTCGATCGCGACTCCCCCGAAGGCCCTCGGGAAGTACACTTGGTCCCCCTCGCGCAACAGCGGATCGCGTGCGAGGAACCCGGTCAGTCGGAACCGGGTGAGATCCATCCGCGTTCGCGTCTCCCCCTGCGGCGTGCGGCGGCGTATCTCGACGTTCCGGCGCGAGGCCGACTCGTTGAAGAGGGGCTCGGTCAGCAGCTCGCTGGCCCGGCTCGTGGCCGACACCTCGTGCGCACCCGGCTGGCTCGTCTCGCCGATCATGTAGACGAGGAACGTCCGTGGGCGCAGCAGGCGCAGGTCCACGGACACTCCGCGGTATTCGACGGACAGGCGCTGCTGGACGAGCTTGCGCGCCTCCGCGAGCGTCATTCCCGTGAGCGAGAGGGGGCCGATGCTGGGGACGTAGAGCGTGCCCTCGGGCAGGATCATCGCATCCCAGGAGCGCGTGACGCCGCCGCTCAGGTTCAACTGCAGCATGTCCCCGGGGCCGACCACGTACTCGTTCGCGTCCACGGGCCGGCTCATCGGCGCGATCGTCGGCGCCCCGGTCGGGGCGAGGACGTTGCGCCCGCCGCTGGTCGCGCCCATCAGGTCGACCGGGCTCTGGGCGTTCGCGCCCGTTCCGGCGAGCAGGAGCGCGGCCAGCAGCCCCACGGCGCGAAGGAGCCTCACGCCTTCACCGCTCCCAGCACCTTCCGCTGGCCGTACATGCGCTCGTAGTAGGCGCGGAACTCGCCGCTCTTGATCGTGCGCCACCACCCCTCGTTGGCGCGGAACCACTCCACCGTGCCCTGGATGCCGTCGGCGAACGCGATCGCGGGCTTCCACCCGGTGACACGCGTGAGCTTTCCCGAGTCCACCGCGTAGCGGCGGTCGTGGCCGGGGCGGTCCTCGACGAAGCGGACGAGGCTCTTCGGCTTCCCGAGCAGCGACAGCAGCGTGTCGGTGATGGTGAGCACGTCCAGCTCGTGCTGGGCGCCGATGTTGAACGTCTCGCCCTCGACGCCCGGGTGCTCGAGCAGCGTGAGCAGCGCATCGCAGTGGTCGTCCACGTGCAGCCAGTCGCGCCGATTCTTCCCCGTGCCGTAGACGGGCAGCGGCTGGTCGTCGATGGCGTTGGTGACGAACAGCGGCACCAGCTTCTCCGGGTACTGGCGCGGCCCGTAGTTGTTGGAGCAGCGCGTCACCACCACGGGCAGCCCGTACGTGCACCAGTAGGCGTACGCGAGCCGGTCGCCGCCGGCCTTGCTGGCGGCGTAGGGCGAGCGCGGGTTCAACGGCCAGTCCTCGGTGGAGTGACCCTCGAGCACCTCGCCGTAGACCTCGTCGGTGCTCACCTGGACGAAGCGCTTGACGTTCTGGCGCCGCGCCTCCTCGCAGAGCACGAACACGCCGTAGACGTCGGTCTGGATGAACTCGCCCGGCGTCTCGATGCTGCGGTCGACGTGCGATTCGGCGGCGAAGTTCACCACCAGGTCGCAGCCCTTCATCGCACCCGCCACGTCCTGGCTGTTCCGGATGTCGCCGTGCACGAACGTGAGCCGCGTCGCCGGCAGGCCGTCCAGGTTCTCGCGCCGGCCCGCATAGGTGAGCGCGTCGAGCACGACGGCGTGAGCGCCCGGGTGCTTCGCCAGCAGCCGGTGCACGAAGTTGGAACCGATGAACCCCGCGCCGCCGGTGACCAGCACCCGCGCCCGCGACAGGTTCGACCGCTCAGCCATCCTTGCGACTCCAGTCGTAGGGAACAGACGGGTCGTGCGCCGGCACTCGATGCTCGTCGGGGTCCTTGTAGTCGTAGTGGTACGTGGGCACGTTCACGAGGTAGGCCGGCTCCACGCCGATCCCCTTCATGCCGTGGAGCACCAGCGGCGGGATCACGAGGAGCGTGGGGTTCTTCTCGCCGAGGAAGAACTCGTTCACCTCGCCCTTCGTCGGGCTGTCCTCGCGCGAGTCGTACAGCACCACCTTGCTCATGCCCTTCACCACCACGAAGTGATCCGTCTGCTTCTTGTGGTAGTGCCAGCCCTTCACCACCTCGGGATAGACCACGGTCAGGTAGACCTGGCCGAAGCGCTGGTAGAACGGGTCGTCGTCGCGCAGCATCTCCATGAGCCAGCCGCGCTCGTCGGGAATCACCTTGAGCGGCTTCGTGAGCACGCCGTGGATCATGCGCTCGCGGCCTTGCGCCTCGTGACCACGCGCTTGACCGCGCGCACACCGGGGCGTCCCTTGCCCACGCCCACGTGCGTCCAGCCCGCGGCCTCGACCTCTTCGGGCGAGTAGATGTTGCGCAGGTCGCATAGTACGGCCTGCTTCATCGCGCGCTTCAACTTCGCCAGGTCGAGCGTGCGGAACTCGTTCCACTCGGTGAGGATCACGATCGCGGACGCGTCGCGCGCCGCCTCGTAGGCGTCCTTCGCCATCTCCACGCCCTGCAGCTCCGGCATCGCCGCTGCCCGCTCCATGGAGATGGGATCGAACGCCACCACCTTGAGACCGCGCTTGCGCATCGCCGGGAGGATGCTCAGCGACGGCGCGGCCCGCATGTCATCCGTGTTGGGCTTGAACGCGAGCCCGAGCACCGCGACCGTCTTGCCCTTCGGCGAGCCGATCGCGTCGCACACCTTGTCCACCATGCGCGCCATCTGCCGCTCGTTCGCCTCGATCGCGGCCTCGACGATGCCCACGCGCTCGCCCGCGCTGCGCGCGAAGCTCGCCAGCGCGTGCGTGTCCTTGGGGAAGCAGCTGCCGCCGTAGCCGGGCCCGGCGTGCAGGAACTTGTTGCCGATGCGCCGGTCCATGCCGATGCCCTTGGCCACGACCTGCACGTCGGCGCCCAGGGCCTCGCACACGTTCGAGATCTCGTTGATGAACGAGATCTTGGTGGCGAGGAAGCAGTTCGCCGCGTACTTAATCAGCTCCGCCGTCTCCAGGTTCGTGAGCACCATCGGCGTCTCGATCAGGAACAGCGGGTCGTGGAGCTTCTTCAGGATCTCCTGCGCCTTCTTGGTCTCGGCGCCGATCACGACGCGGTCCGGGCGCATGAACGTCTCGATCGCCGAGCCCTCGCGCAGGAACTCGGGGTTCGAGGCGACGTCGAACTCGCCACCCTTCTTCCCGTGCTTCTTCATCCAGTCGTAGAGCTCGCGCGCGGTGCCCACCGGCGCGGTGCTCTTCTGCACCACGAGCGTGTAGCCGTCGAGGTTCTGCGCCACGACCTTGGCGACCGCATAGATCGCGCTCGTGTCGGCGCTGCCGTCGGGACGCGGCGGCGTGCCCACGGTGATGAACACGATCTTCGAGGTCTTGACCGCGGCGGGCAGGTCGGTCGTGAACGTGAGCCGGCCCTCGTTGACGTTGCGCGCCACCATCTCGGGCAGGCCGGGCTCGAAGAACGGCAGCTCGCCGGCCTTGAGCTTCTCGATCTTCACCGCGTCCGAGTCGACGCAGATGACCTTGTTGCCGAAGTCGGCGAGGCAGGCTCCGGAAACGAGACCGACGTATCCGGTTCCCACGACGGTGAGCGTATACAAGGCGGGATCCTTTCGCGTTCGTGCGACGTGGCGAGCCGTGGAACCCGGATCGAGAGGCCTCGCCCGGGCCATCCATGACCCTCGGACTGGATTCGGGCCGTCAAGCTAGGGGTGCTCCGCGCCGCGGTCAAACGTCACGGGACCGAGCGCGGATGACATCGCCGGCAGGGCTGGCGTACGCTCGGCGCGGCTGTCATGAGGATGGCCTGCGGGCCGCGCCCGCCACATGCACTGGAGGCTCGGATGTGCGGGATCGCCGGGATCTATCGCCTCGGCGAGGCACCCCCCGGCGAACGGGCCCGCCTCGAGGACCGAGAGCGCGTGGCCACGATGCTGCAGGCCATCGAGTACCGCGGTCCGGACGACGCCGGGCTCGAGCAGCCGGGACGGGCGACGTTCGGCGTGCGCCGGCTCTCGATCCTGGACGTCGAGGGCGGCCACCAGCCCTTGAGCGACGCGAGCGGCCGGGTGTGGGCGATGCAGAACGGCGAGCTCTACGACTTCCCCCGCCTGCGCGCGGAGCTCGCCAGCCGCCACCCGCTACGGACGCACACCGACACCGAGCTCCTGCCCTACCTCTACCTCGAGCGCGGCGTGGCGGCCGTGGAGGGTCTGCGTGGCATGTTCTCGGTTGCGTTCCACGACACCGCGGACGGCACGCTGCTGCTGGCCCGCGACCCGCTCGGCGTCAAGCCGCTCTACTGGGCCCGCGCCGGCGACCGGCTGCTGTTCGCCTCGGAGCTGAAGGCGCTGCTCACCGATCCCGGGCTGCCGCGCGAGCTGGACCTGGACGGGGTGGGGCGCTTCCTCGCGCTGGGATTCGTGCCCGGCGAGGCGACGGCGTTCCGCGCCATCCGGAAGCTCCGGCCCGGCTGCCGGCTCGTGGCCACGCCGGCGGGGCTCCGGATCGAGCGCTACTGGGCCTGGCCCGCCTTCGAGGCCGACCCAGCGCTGGCCGCACGCCCCCTGGACCAGCTCGCGGACGAGGTGGGCGCGCGGATCGGCGAGTCGACCCAGGCCATGCTGCTCGCCGACCGGCCGGTGGGCGTGCTGCTCTCGGGCGGCATCGATTCGAGCCTGATGACCGCGCTCCTGCCCGAGGAGGTGCGGCGCGAGACCAAGACGTTCGCGATCGGCTTCGAGGGCGGCGGCTACCACGACGAGCGCGCCTACGCCCGCACCGTGGCGCAGGCGCTGGGGACGCGGCACCACGAGTCCACGGTGAGCGTGGATCTCGCGCGCGAGCTGCCGCGCGTGGTGTCGTTCCTGGACGAGCCGTGCGCGGATCCCGCGGCGGTGCCGGCGCACCTGGTGGCGCGCGCCGCGAGCGAGCATGTCACCGTGGTGCTCTCCGGCACCGGCGCCGACGAACTGTTCGGCGGCTACCGGCGCCACCGCCTGCCCGGACTGCTCGCGAAGCTCCAGTGGCTGCCCCCGGCGCTCGCGCGCGCGGGCGCGCGGGCTCTGGGCGAGCGCGATCAGCACCGGCGCACGCTCGCCGGAGAGCGACTGGTGATGGCGCGTAAGCTGCTGGAGGCGCGCGGGCGCGGGCCGTTCCTCGCCGCCTACCTCTCCGCGCTCGAGCCGGCGCGGCCCTCGGCGTGGCGCGAGGCGACCGCGCTTGCGGTGGATCCCGCGGCGGTCGCCAGCGCTCTCGCCGCGGAGATGGAGCGGGAGTTCGCGTCACCTCCCGCATCGCCCGCCGCGCTGGCGTCCGCCGCGGATCACCTGTGGTATCTTCCCGACGATCTGCTTCTCAAGGAAGATCGAAGCACGATGGGGGCGTCGCTGGAAGGCCGCGTGCCCTACCTCGACGATGCCCTGGTTCGCTTCGCTGCGGCGCTCCCGATCTCCAGCCGCATCGAAGGCGCGACCGGCAAGCGCATCCTGCGCCGGCTGGCCGAGCGGGTTCTGCCATCCGAGATCGTGACGCGTCGCAAGCATGGATTCTCCGTCCCGATCGAGGACTGGCTCCGGGGTCCACTGGACGCCCTGGCCGGCGATACGTTCGCCGGTCGAGGCAGCGGGTTGTTTCACATGGACGTGATTCGACGCTGGCACCAGGAGCACCGCCGTCACCGGGATCGTTCCGGTGCGCTGTGGGCCGCGCTGTGCTTCGAGCTGTGGTGGCGCGAGGTCGCCACGGCCGACACCGCCCGGCTCATCGAGCGCGGACGCCCGCTGCGCCCCTCGCGGCTCGGTCCCGCTGCGGGAGCGCGCGCGTGAGCGTCGCCGGCATGGGATCGCGGGGCGCCACCGCGACCGCGTTCGCTCCCGCGCCCGCCCGCGCGCGGCCGCTGCGCGTGCTGCACGTGATCACCCGCATGATGGTCGGGGGCGCGCAGGAGAACACCATGCTGTCGTGCGCGCTGATCGACCCCACGCGCTACCCGAGCACGCTCATCACCGGCCCCGAGACCGGGCTCGAGGGCTCGCTGCACGAGGAGGCCGCCGCCCGCGGCGTGCATGTGATCGTGGAGCCGAACCTGGTGCGGCGCGTGAGCCCCTGGCACGACTGGGTCGCCATGCTGCGGCTGCGGCGCACCATACGCGCCGGCCGCTACGACGTCGTGCACACGCACTCGTCCAAGGCGGGCATCCTCGGCCGCATCGCGGCGCGGCTCGCCGGCGTGCCGGTGATCGTGCACACCGCGCACGGCTGGGGCTTCAACGATCACCAGCCCTGGTATGTGTTCTGGTTCTACGTCGTGCTCGAGCGCCTGTGCGCACCGCTCACGGGCGCGATCGTCGTCGTCGGCGCCCCGAACCGCGACAAGGGCCTCTCGCTCGGGATCGGCCGCCCCGAGCAGTACCGGTTGATCCGCTCCGGGATCGAGGTGCAGGCGTTCCGCGACGTGCGCACGTCCCGTAACGAGGCGCGGCGCCGGATCGGCCTGCCGCGCGACGCGTTCGTGATCGGGAGCGTGGGCAGGCTCGAGGGGCAGAAAGCTCCGCTCGATCTGCTCGCCGCGTTCGTGCCGGTGGCGGCGGAGCATCCCGAGGCGCACCTGGTCTACGTGGGCGAAGGATCGTGGCGCGGCGAGCTGGAGGCTGCGATCGCGCGCGCGGGGCTCGGTGGGCGCGTCCACTTGGCCGGGCTCCGGCGCGACGTGCCCGAGCTGCTGCGCGCGTTCGACGTGTTCGCGCTCGCCTCGCGCTGGGAGGGCCTGCCGCGCGTGTTCCCGCAGGCGATGGCGGCGGGGCTGCCGATCGTGGCGACCCGGGTGGACGGCGCTCCCGACGCGATCACGCCCGGCGAGAATGGCTGGCTCGTGGACGTCGGGGACATGGCGGCGATGGCGCGGTACCTGCTCGCGCTCGCCGACGACCCGACGCTGGCGCGGCGGATGGGGGCCGCGGGGCGCGCGCGGGTGGACGAATTCGCGGTGGAGCGTATGGTGGAGGAGCTGGCCGAGCTCTACACCACCCTCAGCGCGAAAGGCGGAGCCCCGTGAGATCCGCCGTCCGGGCCGCTGCCCTCGCGGCCCTGGCGATCGCAGGCACATGCGCCATCGGCGCTCGCTCGCCGGGCAAGAAGCTCATCGAGTTCGGCTGGGACGAGCCCGACACGCGCTTCATGCGCGACCACATCGCCCAACTGCAGGCGAGCCCGTTCGACGGCTGCGTGTTCCATGTGAACTATCGGCTGATGAACGGCACGGTGCGCAACTTCACCTGGGATCTCTGGGGGCGGGCGCGATTCAAGCCGAGCGATCTCGACTCCGCCCGCGCCGATCTGGTGGCGACGAAGTTCGGGCGCTTTCGGGAGAACTTCCTGCGCGTCAACGTCACGCCCGGGGATCTGGATTGGTTCGAGGACTACAGCGCGGTGATGAACAACCTCGAGCTCGCCGCCCGCCTGGCGAAACAGGGCGGCTGCCCCGGGATCCTGTTCGACGACGAGCCGTACCGCGTGGAGCTCTGGAACCTCCAGGCGCAGACGAAGGCCTATCACCATGCGACGGACTCGCTGTATGCGCAGGTGCGTCAGCGCGGCCGCGAGGCGATGGCCGCGCTCGAGCGCGGCTACCCGGGACTCACCGTGTTCCTGACCTTTGGATACTCGGAGCCCATGAGCGAGAGCGTCGGCTATCGGAAGCCCGTGAGCGACACCCGTTACGCCCTGCTCGTGCCGTTCCTCGACGGGATGATCGCCGCCGCGAGCGACAGCGCGGTGATCGTGGACGGGCACGAGGGGGCGTATCCGTTTCGCGATCCGGCGCTGTTCGCGGCCAGGTCCGACAGCATGCGCCATGCCGCCAAGCGCCTCGCGGCCCAGCCGGAGCGCTACTCGCGCCTGCTCTCGGTCGGTTTCGGGATCTGGCTGGACGTGCACGCCGATCAAGTCGGCTGGCACATCGACCATCCCGAGTCGAACTACTTCACGCCTTCGGCGTTCGCCATCTCGGTGCAGGCAGCGTTGGATCACGCCGACCGCTACGTCTGGATCTACAACCAGAGGCCGCGCTGGTGGACGGTCGAGGGCGGCCGAAAGGACGTGCCCGCGGCCTACGATTCGGTGCTCAGGGCCGTGCGTCGCTGACCCCAGGGGCGCACGGAATTTCGAATAGTGCAGGGCTTGACGGTGGGAAAGCGACCTCCTACGGTCCGTAGTCGCCTCGGAAGGCACGCCCTGCCATGGAGGACAGACCATGCCTGCCGTTCACGATCCCGATCGGCCCAGACCCGACCCGCGAGAGTTCCCGCTCGAGCCGGACGAACCCGCCGCGCTTCGATTGGAACCTGACCCCGCCCCGCAGGCCCAGCGGTTCATCGCGGCGCTCCTCTCGCGCTGGCGCACCTTCGCGCTGATCGTCGGCACCGCCACGATCCTGGCCGCCGGCATCTCGTTGTTGCTCCCGACCTGGTACCGCGCCAAGAGCACGCTGCTGCCGCCCACGGAGACCGGCGAATCGGGATTCGGTCTGCTCTCCGGCATGATCCAGTCGAATGCTCTGAGCACGCTGGGGTTCAAGACCACGAGCACGCCCTCGGACGTCTTCGGCGAGATCCTGAAGAGTCGCCTGCTGAGCGTGGCCGCGATCGACAAGTTCGGGTACTCGAGGATCTACGGGAAGAAGGGCATGGACCGTACGGTCAAGGAGTTCCAGCGCCACCTCGCCGTGAAGGAGAACGCGGCCGGGATCCTGGACGTGGCGTTCGAGGACCGCGACCCCCAGCGTGCGGCCGACGTCACGAACTTCCTCGTCTCCGGGCTCGACCACTTCAACGTCGATACCTACAAGACGAGGGGTAAGCGGCTGCGGCAGTTTCTCGAGGGCCGCGTGAGCGAGGTCCAGGGGCAGCTCGTGGCCGCCGAGGAGAAGGTGCTCGAGTACGAGCGCAGGAATCGCGTGGTGTCGAACACCGACGCCGAGGCTGGAAAGGGTGTCGCGGACATCCTGGCGCAGAAGTTCAGCCTCGAGACCCAGCGCGCGTACGTGTCCGGCTACGCGTCCCCCGGAAGCACCGAGCTCCTGAGCATCGACCGCCAGCTGCAGGCACTCAACTCCGAGATCGGCAAGCTGCCGGAGGTGAAGCTGGAGGGCGCGCGTCTCGTCCTCGACGTGGAAGTGCAGCGCAAGCTGATGGTGCTGATCCAGGGCCAGTACGAGGACGCGCGCATGCAGGAGACGCGCGACACGCCCACGGTCACGGTGCTCGACCCGGCGAGCGTGCCGGAGATGAAGGTGAGGCCCGTGCGGTCGCTGATCGTGCTCGGGGCCGCGTTCGCGGCGCTCCTCGGGTGCGGCGCCTGGACCGCCGCCACACTCGCACGCGAGTCGTGAGCTCGGCACTCGCCCCGACCGCGCCCCGCGTGCCGGTGCGCGTTCCCATCGGGATCGGGGCGCTGATCGTCGGGCTCGCCGTGCTGGTGGGGCTCGCCGCCGGCAGCCCGTCGCCGTTGTGGTCGATCCCGCTGGAGTTGATCGCCGGGTGCGCGATGCTCTATGCGAGCGTGCGCTGGCCGTTCGCGAGCCTGCTCGTGATCCTCGGCTCGTGCATCGTGCTCGTGGTGGTCCTGGTCACCGAGACTCGCGCCATCAATCCCATCGACGTGCTGATGCCGCCGGTGCTGCTGGCGAGCGTCTTCGGCCGGGCGCGCCGTGAGGCTCGCGCCCACCCCGAGTCGGGGCCGGGCCACGACGAGATGAACCGCGCCGAGCGACGACTGACCCACGCGGTGATGGTGTTCTACGTGCTCGCGGCCTTCTCCCTGCTGCAGCTCGCGCGCGTCGCCGGCACCGGCGCCGCTCTCGATTCCGCCCTGCTGCTGACGCGGGCCGTGCAGGGCCTGTTGTTCTACCCCCTGGCCACGTGGTGGCTGCGGACCCCGGAGCGCATCGCGCTCGCGTGGAAGGGGCTGGTCGTGGCGGGAGCGGCGCTGGCGCTGGCGAACATCGTCGCGGTCGCGGCGTGGGACGTGAAACGCGCGGGGATGACGCTGTACCTGAACGATCCCGAAGAACCGATCGCGTGCCCGAACGAGTGCGGCACGGCCACGCTCGTCGTGGGCGTGGTGCTGATGATCCGTCACGCCATGCGCCCGCAGTGGGTCAACCTCGTGCTCGGCGCACTGATGATCGCCCTGCTCGGGCTCACGCAGTCGCGCTCGGGCATCCTCGCCTGGGCCACGTTCGGCCTGTTCACGCTGCGCTGGGTGCGTCCGTCGCGACTGCTCGCGGGCGCGCTCGCCCTCGCCGCGCTGCTGCCGCTGATGCCGCCGTCGTTCTGGATCCGCATGGTCCGCACCGTCGCCGTGCAGAAGGGAACCTTCGAGGCCTACTCGATGTTCGAGCGGATCTACGGCTGGCGAACCGCGTGGGGCGTGGTGAGGGACCACCCCTTGACCGGCATCGGATACCTCGGATTCCGGTTCGTGAGCCACTCCTACAACAAGATGCAGATCGTGCTCGGGACCGTCGAGAACTACTACTACGAAACCCTGGTGAGCATGGGGATCGTCGGGCTCGTCGTGCTCGCGTTCGTCATCGTCAGGCTCTTCCAGGTCGGCCGCGCGGTCGGGCGCACGGCCCCGCCCGGCAGCTTGGCGCACCACATGGCCCGCTTCCACGCACCGTTGATGCTGGGTCTCCTGGTCGCCAACATGACCGGCGACAACTTCGTGGGCCTGGTGGGCCTCGCGCAGGTGGCGATGTGGACCGCAGTGATGGTCCGCGCCGGGCACGACGCCGTGGGGCACCCGCTGGCACCGGCTCGAGCCGCGCGCGTGTGACGCTGCGCGTACTCGCGTTCACGCCGGCGCCCGAGTCGGGTGCCGCCGGCCGCTATCGCGTGTTCCAGTACCGCGAGCCGCTGCGCGCGATGGGGATCGAGCTCGAGCCCGCTCCGTTCCTGGACGAGGACGCGTTCCGTCGCCTCTACCGGCCCGGCGCGGTGGCGCCCAAGGCATGGGACGTGGCGCGCCGCACGCAGCTGCTCCTCACGCGCCTGCTCTCGGCCAGGCGCTACGATCTCGTGATCGTGCACCGCGAGCTGTGGCCGCTCGCGGGCGGGTGGCCGCTCGCGCTCCTCGAACGCAGCCGGACGCGCTGGGTGTTCGACCTGGACGACGCCGTGTTCCTGCCCAACGTGAGCGACGCGAACCGGCGCTTCGCGGGGCTCAAGGCGCACGGCAGCGTGACCGCGATCGCCGCCGGGGCGCGCGCCGTGGCCGCGGGCAATGCCTGGCTCGCCGCCTGGGCGCGGAGCCAGCGGCCGGGGCGCCCCGGGGACGACGTCGAGGTGATCCCCACCGTCGTCGATAGCGCGCT
>Ga0209811_10000349_pt1 | contig 20456 bp, 38 predicted proteins | sample Coa_R1_6_FD_187161 | JGI IMG/M metagenome (GOLD analysis project Ga0209811, IMG submission 187161) | Surface soil microbial communities from Centralia Pennsylvania, which are recovering from an underground coalmine fire. - Coalmine... | ecosystem: Environmental > Terrestrial > Soil >... | reverse complement strand
CCCTCCCCGGGCCTCCGGCCCGGCCTGAATCGCCTGAGTCGACTGAGCTAACTGAATTGCCTGAAAAGGCTGAACAAACTGACAAACTGAACAAACTGAGTTAACTGAATTGACTGAGACAGGGGGGGAAGGAACGTTTGGAACGCTTCCCAGAAGTTCTCTACACGTATGTACGTAGGGACTTTTGGGAAACGTTCCTAACGTTCCTCTTGATCTTAAAACATGCTTTGACATGGGAAAACAGGTTAGGAACGTTGTCGTCTGAACGTTCCTAAACGTTCCTAACGTTCCTAACGCTTGTTAGGCGACCCTAAGCAGGTCGGCCGTGCGCTGCGCTCCATGTACAGCGCATGGAACGCAGCGCACGCGTGGCCCGGGACGGACTGGGGACCTCCACGCCATCCGGTCGAGACAGCTGCTCCCGACCCACCCCCGCACCGCCTAGGGACGTCTGACCGGGCCGGTGCCGAGCGTACGGCGGGCCCGATGCGCGGATGCCAGGTCCTGTGACATCCTTCTACTGAGTTGCCTGAACTGACTGAAAGGACTGACGCATATGATCTTGACCGTCGCGAACCTCAAGGGAGGGACCGGCAAGACGACATCGGTGGCGTTCTTCGCGCACGCGCTCGCCGAGCGGGGCCACCGAGTGCTGGTCATCGACGCGGACCCACAGGCGAGCATCACGCGGTGGGCGGACATGGCGTCGTGGCCGCTGGTCGTCCGCGGGATGGCCACGGCCCGTCTGCACACGGACGTGGGCGTCGTGGCCGATCTGGACCGGTTCGACGCGATCGTGATCGACACCCCACCGTCGGACAAACACTCCGGCATCGTGGAAAGCGCGATCAGGGCCGCCACGCACGTGATCGTGCCGATGGCGCCGACCACGGCGGAGTTCGAGCGGATCGGCGCGGTGCGCTCGCTGGTGCAAGACGCGGGCGAGCTGAGCCGTCACGCCCGGCCGCCGGCGGCGGCGGTGCTGCTCACGCGGACGGTGCCCGGAGCGTCGTCCACGGGCGTGTTCAGGGACGAACTGCGGGCCAGCGGGTGGCACGTGCTCCGGCCCGTGGTCGGCCGCCTGGAGCGCTACGCGCAAGCGTTCGGGGCGGCGATCGAGCGGGCCAGTGCCAGCGCGTACGGCGACGCGCTCGACGAGATCGCGGTGCCAGCATGAGCAAGAGCGCAGCCGACCGGCTCCGCGCACGGGCCGATGAGATCAGGGACCGCGAGCAGCAGCCCGTGGCGGAGCCCGCCCCCGCCGGGGAGCGGCCGCCGCCGCGTACGCGGCCATTCCGGCAAACCGTCGACATCCCGCCCGCCCAGCATCTGGCGCTGGCGCAATGGCGGATGGAAACCGCAGTGCAGCTCGGCCGGAGCCGGCTCACCAATCAAGACGTCCTGTCGGCGACAATCAGCGTGCTACTCGAAGATGAGTCAATGGCGCGGAAAGTCCGGATCGCGCTGGAATCGAAAGGCGAATAATGGATCTCGGAATGGTCGCCTATGAAGGATATCGGGCGTGCGCGGACGGCCGATCCGTCATCACCGGGGCGCCTATCCCGCCGTGGGACGAGACAGACCCCAGAGTGCGGGAATGCTGGCGGGCCGCTGCCGACTGCGTCACGATGACGAACGCCCTAGCAAGCACACGGCGCAACGACAGGCCGGCCCCGACCAGCTGGTGCCCGGCGGGGCCTCGGTGCGAATCGTGCGGCCAGATCGGCGGCGTCGGGCCCGCTGTGCTGCCGGTGCTGGGCGCGGTCGTGTGCCTGGCGATGTGCCCCACGTGCGCGAAGTTGGGCCGGCTGCCGAATATGCACCTGGACACCGTCGTGAAGCTCGCCGCCGAGCATGCCGGTCACGTCGCCCGCATGACCGGGCCGACTGAGCGTCGGGTGGTCAGGCAGCGGGCCGGCGGCCTCCCGCCCGAGTAGGGTCCACTGGTCACCCGGGGGAGTTCCGGGGGAGCACTCCGAGCAGTGCTCCCCCGGAACGATCAGGGGGCCACGTCGCGCGCGATCTCGGCTGCCAACGTCTTGGCGTCGTCGAGATTGGCCGTCAGCTGGCGGATCTTCGCGGACACGACATCGCCGGCCCCTGCGGTAAGGAAGTGCTCGACGGTCGAGTAGGGAAAGCCCGCCCCGGGGTCGGTGTGAGTGGTGCCACCGAGCACGCGTGAGACCTGGGCGTGTGTGATGTGCCCTGAAGCCCCGGAACGAACCTCGGTGTCGGTGAGGAACCGGCGCGGCAGCGCGGCCAGCACAGGCACGCTCAGCACCCACCGGCACGCGTTGTGCAGGGCCGCCGCCGAGTACGGGGCGAGCCAGTCGGTGAGGCTCTGCGCCGCGAACCCGACGATCTCGACGCCGTACCCGGCAGGGTTGCCGCCCGGGCCGCAATGCCATGCGCGGTCCCCCGGCTTCACGCACTCGCACGCCCCGTCGGCGTAGCGCGGGTCGGACCCGTCGTCGACGACCACGTGTGAGGAAACCTGCGAGGACGAGACGCCGAACCAGTTCCGCGCGACGTGGTAGGCGGCGCCCGGAACTTGGGGGCTCTCCGTGGAGTGCCAGACCACCCACCGGATGCCGCCGGCCGGGCGGCCGGCGTTGAAGTTCGGGGACGGGACCCAGAGGCTCACAGGATCCCCCCGCGGGCACCGACGGGCAGCCGGGCGTATTCCCGGTGCGAATTGACGAACATCTGCTTGTGCCGCTCGGTGCAGAAAAGGTAGTTCCACCATTCCTTGTTCTCGTGCTGCAACTGAACCTTGATCTCGTCATGGCCCGGTCGCTGGCAGTCGTCCCAGCAACAGACGATCTTTTCGCCTGTGTGGGTGCGCACGTAGGTCATTGATCCTCTTTCCTTCGGGGGGACACTCATGATCATGTCGGCGAGTTCCGCGCCGACGACCCGGCAGCGGGGGCACGTCGTGTCGGCGCCGACCGGGTGCAACCGCTGGTGCAGCAGCTGCGCAGCGGCCAGCTGGGCGCGCCGGCGGGCCAGCTCCGGCGTCGGGTAGGTGCCGCTGAGCCGGGCGAGCCGACGCCCGACGATCAGGGCGAGCGCGGGCGCGAACAACGCCCCGTATGCGATCAGGCCGACAACGCACCACTGCCCGGGGCTCATCAGGACCCCCCGGGGATCAGGCACGTGGTGCCCGGGTCACCGACCGGGGCCGAGACGATCGACGTCAGAAGGGACAGCACGGCGGCGCCGGCGGCCAGGCCGAGCGCGGGCATGGGCTGCACGGTGAGCACGTTCAAGCCGTCGCTGCCGGCCCACAGCAGCAGCAGCGTCTGCGCGGTGGCCTTCAGGGCACGGTCGGCCGCGCCCCGCCACCAGCTCGGATCGAGCATCCATACGGCGGTGGTGGTGGCCATCAGATCACCGGGTAGCGGACGGCGGAGAGCATGATGTCGCCGGACGCGGCCGCCATGTCCCACACGAGGCACTCCCCGGACGCGGTCACGTCGACCTTCTGCGACCCGTTGTAGGCCCGGCTCCCGCACGCCGCGAGGAACGTGCACACATGCGCCGGTTCGTAGGAGGTGTTCGGCAGGACGCCCCATTGCTCGCCGTTGGTGGGGTTACTGGATTTCGTGACGTGCCCGCGGAATTGAACGGTGCCGTCAGGCATCATCCGGCATTGTGCCGGATTCCCGGAGTCGGAAACCCAGCTGTTGAGCATGCCGATCGTCTGCCACGACGTGTCACCGACCAGCGGGCCACCGACGACCTGGCAGTAGGCCGCGCCGTTCGGGACCTCGAACGAGGTCCCGCCGATCGCGACATAGGCGCGGGCGGTGACGTCATAGCCGATCTGGACACGAATAACGCCGGACACGTCACGAGCAGCCAGCGCCCGATTCACCGAATCGGAGGCGAACTGCCACGCGGAATGCCCGGCCAGATCGAACAGCTCGAAATCGTTGGACGCGACCCCGCCCGAATACACGAGCCCGGCCGAGAAGTCCGCGGCGATCGTCGCGACCTGCGACACGGACGGATTCGCGCACCACCCGATGCCGATGATCGTCGACCCGCCGGCGGGGGCGATGAACCGGAACTTCACCTTCGGCACCGTGGACGTGGGGTCCCAGTCGGTCGAGTAGGACACGATCGCAGACGTGAACCCGGCGGCGATCAGCTCCGGCGGCAGCTGCGTACCGAACCCGATGACGTTGTTCCCCGGCACGAACGGCGTAGAGCTGGGCGCGGTGAGCTCGTCCTTGTCGGTGTTCGTCCAACCCATCACACACCGCCCATCAGCGCGCGGACCCGGCGGGACACCACACCGTCACCCATCGCCATCCGCACGAGGGCGGCCGGGATGTGCTTCCGGGTGACGTCCCCGCCGACGTCAGTCACGAGCACGTACCCGCCGTGGTCGTCGTCGTAGAGGGCGAATGTGCCGGCCAACTGGGGGACGGGGCCGCCGATGTCTGAGGTAAGTGGAGCGGTCATGCCGTCTTCGCCTTCCGCTTGGCAACGTCGGCCATCTCGAACCGCAGGACGTCACCCTCTCGTTGGAACCGCATCCGGAGCCCGCGCGAGCTGGCATAGCTGTTGAGCAGCGTCTTCAGCTCCGACAGCTCCGATTCCTCGTCCGGCTCGATCGTCAGGACTTGGATGTGTCCGGTGCGGTACGTCCGGTCTGCCAGGGCCTTGACCGCGGCCGGGATCTCACGGCGCGGCCGGCCGCGCCCCTTCCAGGTGTCTTTCTTCGGCACCGTTTCGATGTGCACAGACCTACCCTTTCTGCGACTTAGAACGCCGACGCCTGGCGACAGAAAATAGTTACCGTCGGGGGGGATCCAGACCCGGTATTCCAATAATAAAACAAGGTGTGTCCCGGCATGACGAGCATGGGTTGCGCCGGGTCCCAGGAGTTGATGTCCCCGCGCTCGACGTGGTCGTAGAACGTCGAGTCGATCCACACCTGAAACTTGCTCGACGGCGGACCGGACACGGCCGCGTGGTACACCTCGAACGGCACGCCGATGGCCAGGTCACGCGGGGTGAACGCCACCGTCCAGAACCCGGCACCGAGCGGGTTCTGGACGTTCGTCGCCCCGCGCGCGGAGCGCTGCCCGAGGAACGCAGTCACGTCAGCTTCCAGGCCAGCCCGACCGGTAGCTCCAACGCCTGCCCGGACAGGGTGATGACGCCCGTGGCGGTGACGTTCGAGGTGTTCGCGATGATCAGCGTGTCCCCCGGGTAGAGGATCAATTGCCGATCGAACGTCCACAGCCGGTTCTTTGACTGCGACGTGTCCTTGTTGGAAGTGACAATTCCCGTCGAACTCACGTCATTGACGTAGATTGCCATGTTGTCGGTGTCGGTGAGGCCATCGACGTGAATGCGTCGAACGTCCCAGATGAAACCCGGTCCCGGGCCAACCTGATAGATGGACGATGGACCGCCGATCGTCACGTTCTGATTCGCCACCAGACCGGTAGCGGAGAACCGCACGAACCGGCCCCCGCGGGCGGTCTCGGCCACCCATGAGCGCAGATGCGCGCCCAACGCGTCATCGAGTTCCTTCCGGGTGACCGCGTCGATTTTCTTTCCGGCCTGAATGATCTGCTCAGCCATTGCGAACCTCTCTCATCAACATGACGACACCGAACCCGAGGAAGCCGATGCCGAACGCGCCGGCCATGATGCGCACCCACGTTTGGGGCAGCGCGAGTTTCTGCACGGCGGCGGCGGCCCCGGCGATGCCCTGGAACGAGGAGCCGATGCCGTCGAGTGCGGCGGTGATCCCCGCGAACGGGTCGAACCCGCCCCCGCCGGCGGCGGCCGGGACACCGCCCGGGGTCGCCGCTGGGGCGCCGAGTGCGCCACCGAGTCCGGGGACGAGCGCGGCCAGTCCCCCGCCCCCGCCGCCGCCCGGGGCGGTGCCGTTGAGGTAGCGGCGATAGGCGCCGGTGTTGTAGGTGGTCCAGGCCCGCCACCCCGACCCCTGCCACACGCTGAAGGCCATTCGAGCGTTCGCCACGGGGTCGCGCCAGTTCTGCCCGGCGAGCAGCTGCCCGTGCACGCTGTTGATCTGCCACAGCCCGAAGTCGGTCGAGCGGTTCCCGTTGGCGTGGGTCGCGTCCGGGTTCCCGGACGACTCGGCGAGCGCGACGGCGGCGGCGGTGGGCGCCTGGTCGGGCGGGAAGCCGGCCTGACGTGCATACGCGACGAGCTGGTCGAAGGTGTAGGCCATCAGGTCACGAACCGGCGCTTCCGGGCCGCCGGCTTCTTCTCGTCGGGCTTCTCGGCCGCCGGCTTCTCGTCGTCGGGGACGTGGCGGTAGCGCTTCCCGCGATAGGTGAACTCGTCCGGTTCCTCGTCGCCGCCGTCGCCTGCGTCGTCGGCCGTGTCGTCGTCCTGGTCCTCGTCGTCGTCCTCCAACAGCGTTGCGAGCGCTGCCTTCTGCTTGGCGCTGAGAGCCACGGTTACCGCCTTTCATCGGAAGCATTCAGACTATCGTGTGTCGAGTCTTATCAAGCACACGGAAGGAATGCATTAAATGGCACTGTTGGACAAGCTGGAATCCGTCAGGGAAACCCGCGAGGAAATCGCAGAAGAAATCGACGCGGACCCGGAGCCCGACCAGCCGGCGCCGAAGCGCCGGACACGACGCGCACGCCCGGCCGCCCCGAAGGTCACTCGGCCGGCGAGCAAGAGCATCAACACGATGGCCAAGGAAGTCGGAAATGACCTGGCCACCATGCTGGAGATGACCGCGGTCGTCTGGGGTGTGCGTGACCAGTGCTGCGCCCCGACGCTGGAGGCGCAGGCAAAGCCGATCGGGCAGGCGCTCGCGCAGATCCTCGCTCGCAACCCCGACCTGTTGCGCAAGTTCGCCCAGGCGGAGACCGGCGTGTTCGTGATGCAGTGCATTGCGCTGGGCAAGGCGCTGCTGCCGGTCGGTCAGGCGATCTTCCACAACCACGTGTTGAGGCAGGGCGACACGGACCCGGCGGCCGTGACCGACCTGGCCACCTTCCCGGCGTTCTCCGGGGTGCCGCGTGCCCACCCCGCGTGAGGAAGCCCTGGCCCGGCCGCTGCCCGAGCGGGTGGCGTGGGAGGAGGCGGGCCCGGACTTCTTCGCGGCCTGGGGCCGCCCCCGCGGGCAGGTGATGCCCGAGCACATCGCGATCTACGGGCCGTCGGGCAGCGGGAAGTCATGGTTCGAGCGGACGATCTTGTTGGAGCGCGCGCGGTTGCGCGGGTCGCACATCGTCATCGTCGCGACGAAGCCGGCGGACGAAACGCTGCGCTCGATGGGGTGGCCGATCACCACCGTGTGGCCGCCGAAGCGGCGTTGGCGGGAGAAGCGCGGGCACTGGAATCAGTGCATCTTCTGGGCCAAGGCGGACGGCCTGACCAAGGACGATCGGGAGCGGCAGCGCGAGGCGGTCGAAGGCCTGCTGTCGCAGCTGTGGCGGCCGCGCTCCAACGTGATCGTCGTGTTCGACGAGCTGGCCTACCTAGAGCAAGAGCTGGACCTCACGACCACGATCACCACGTACTTTCGGGAGGCCCGCGCGTTGGGCATCACGATCGTGGCGAACACGCAGCGGCCGACCGGCACTACACGGTGGATGCACTCCGAATCGTCGTGGTCGGTGTTCTTCGCACCGAAGGACGAGGAGGACGCGGAGCGGCTGGCCCAGACGGCGGGGAGCAAGGCGTATTACACCCGAGTTCTTCGCGATCTACGGCGGGATGAGTACGAGTTTTTGTTGGTGCATTCCCTCACCAATGAGGCCATCATTTCCAGCATTCCGAAGAAAGGCCCGGCGAGAGCGCCGAAAACACCTGTCCGGGACGTTACAAAGCGACAGCACGTGGTGTAATGGGCGAGTCCCGAGCAAGGAGAGGAGAACGCCATGCCGACCGGCTTCAATGCCGCCGTCGCGTTGAACACGTTCCTTGCTGTCCTCATCGTCGGAACGGCCTGGCGGCTTTTGTCGCTGCACGCGGTCGCCGCCGGCAACCCGACGGTGAAGCAGCTCGGCAGCGCCATGGCCTTCCAGTACTGAGACAGGAGCAACACCGATGCCCGCACCCGCGATTGCAGGAGCGGCCCCGAGCGCGGGCGCGGCCCCGTCCGGCGGCACCATCCCGTTCTTCTTCGGCACGAACCGCTACGTGCAGAAGTTCGACACGTTCAGCCAGCAGCTCACCACGACCACCGTCGAGCGGACGCAGCCGGTCACCGCCGGCGGTTTCCTGCGCGGTGTGCGGTTGCAGCTGCGCAGCACCGGCGGTGTCGGCGGCACCGTGACCGCGGACAACCCGTGGAACGTGTTCCAGTCGATCACTCTGGAGAACGTCAACGGCGCGGCGTTGCAATACCCAATGGCGGGCTACGCCTATTACACGATGTCGTGGGCGTCGCGGCCGTGGTGGGGCGACCCGGCCCGGCGGTTCGACTTCAGCGCGTCACAGAACCCGTCGGGCTCGCTGTTCATCGCGCCGGAGATCACCAACACGGCCGGCGTGCTGGCCAACACCGACGCGCGCAGCCAGTACCGCATCCGGTACACGTTGAACACCTACGCCAACGTGATCACGTCCGGCACCACCGCGCCGACCGTGACCGTCACCGCGTACGCGGAGATTTGGGCGCAGCCGGACAGCGCGGACCTGCACGGCAACCCCATCTCGCCACTGCCCGACGGGCTGAACATCCAGACGCTGCGCCGGCACCAGGTGCTCACCCTGAACGCGGCCGGCTCGTCGAACCAGCTCCAGCTGACCAACGTCGGCAACGAGATCCGGTGCGTCGCGATGATCGTTCGCGACTCGAACCAGGCCCGTCAGGACTACTTCTCCGACCCGATCCGCTGGACTCTGGACGATCGCAACTTGGGTGTGTTCTCCCCGGACGAGATCTTCCAGCGGATGAACGATTTCTACGATTCGCTCTCGTCGGGGCAAGCGCAGCGGCCGACCGGGGTGTACGTGTTCCCGCGGTTCCTCAACGGCACCAACGGCTTGGAAGGCGAGGCGTGGTTGGCCACCAACAACGCGACGTTCCTCAACTGGGAGGTCACCACTCTGTCCACGGCCACGAACGTGCCCGGCACCGTCGAGATCATCACCGACGAGGTCGTCCCGGTCGGCCCGGTCCCCGCCGTCTACGAGTCGATCTGAGGTAGCCGGAAATGGCCCAGGGCGGAATCCCCCGGATGATCCATCCGGAGGGAGCAAGCAATGCCGGGGCCGGTCCCGTGGCGATTGGAGGAACGGTCCCCATGCCCCCGATGAGCGACAAGTGGCACCCCACGGTGTTGATGCTGCTCGCCATCCTCGTTGTGGAGGTCGCCGCATTCGCGGCCCTCCGCTACACCTTCTCGAAGCTCTGAAAGGAGCACCCGCACATGAACAAGAAGCTCATTTTCGTGGCCCTGGCGGCGTGGCTGATCGGCGGCTACCTGTTCCCGCCCCAGCGCGTCATCGGCCTGTTCAAGGGCGGCTCGGCGCAGTGAAGAAGTGAAGCTCGACGCGCTGGACTGGGTAGTCATCGTGGCCGTGACGGTCGTGCTCGGCTGCCTGGCCTGGCGGGCCTTCAGCGACGACCCGCCCCCGATCCCCGACCTCGAGTAGAGGAGGTGACCCGGTGAACGTGGCACTCGGCGTGCTGTTCCTGTGGCTCGGCGCCGCCTGTTGCTGGGTCGCCTTCCACGGCACCACCGCCGCCACCCCCTGGGAGGCATTCACGGAGGTCACGGGGGCTGTCAACGCGCAGGTGGGCGGATGAGCGGGACAGCGCCGGCTCAGCCGGTGGACCAGGGCACCGCCGGCCATGGCGGCCGGGTCAAGAACGCGGCCAAGGGCGCCGCCGGCGGGGCCGTGGCCGGGCCGGAAGGCGCCGCAGCGGGCGCGCTGGCCGGCCTGCTTGCCGGCGGGGGCAAGCGCGCGGCCGGGAACCGGGCGTTGGTCGCCGAGTTCGTGATCTGCATGGTCGTGCTAGGTCTGTCCCCGGTCGTTGGCGAGAACGTCACCGTGGGCAAGTTCATGAAGAAGGGCTCGGCCACGGCGGCCGTGTTCGTGATCCTCGGGTTCATCTCCGCGGTCGGGCCCACCTCGAGGAAGGTGGCTTCAGGGCTCGGGCTGCTCATGACGGCAACGGTGCTGCTCAACGAACGCTCGGTGTTCGGCCGGCTCGTGCAGGCCGTCAACGGTCGTGACGTCCCCATCGCCGGCGCCGGCACGCCGGCCACGAGCTCCAGTCCGGCCCCGGCCGCCCCCCCAGCGTCGGGGCTGGACTGGTCCAACCCGTTCTCGCTGGGCGCATCGCTCGGCGACTCGATCCGGCACGCCGTTGGCGGCCTGGTCGACGGGCCGTCGACCCCGCAGACAGAGGCGTTCGTGCAGGCGTTGCAGGAGCCCGGCGCGACCTGGGGCGGCACGTGAAGGCCCGTCTCGCAGACTTCGCCGGGCTGTTGTTCGTCGGCCTGTTGATCGTGGTGTTGGTCCGGCCGTCCAGCGTCGGCCCGGACGCCATTCGTGAGTTCGGCTCGGCCATGGCCGGGCTCATTCAGACGGCCGTCGCGCCGTAGAGGGAGGTGGCCCCGGTGGGGCTGAGCAAGAGCATCGGCGAGTTCTTGATCTTGATCGCGTTTGGCGCGATCGTGGTTGCGCTCGTGCGCCCGGGGTCGCAGGGGCCCGCGCTCGTCAACGCCATCGGCGGCAGCACAGCCGGCCTAGTGACGGCGGCGTCGGGCGGCGGCAGCTGGGGCGGCAAGGGGAAGTGACCTGATGGCCAGAATCAGAGCGCGCGGCGCTCCCCGGTACCGGCCCCGGCAGGACCAGACGTTGCCGGTCGACCATGAGCTGAAGCGGATCGGCACCGGTGTGCAGGACGATCCGCCCCCGATGCGTCCGTACACGGCGGCATCGGTGGTGGATCAGCGCGAGCGGACCGGGTATCAGCCGAATGATGCGCTGATCCGCCGGGATGGGCAGCCGCAATGGCTCGTCCAGAACTACCAGGCCGCCGGCGCGCAGGTGAACGCGTGGACGCAGGCCGGCCCGGCGCGGCCGTCGCTGTGGCTCGAACGCGGCCAGACCCTGACCCCTCGGCAGGGTGGAAAGGTTCGGTGGCTTCAGAACCCGGCAGCACCGGGCACCGGCCTGCACACGGAAGTGAACAACAACGCGTCCGGCGCGATCGGCTCGGCCGCCCGCTACGCGGATCCGCAGGTTCCGCGGATGCGCGGACGAAGGCAGAACCGGCTGCACCCGGCGGTGTACACCGGCCAGTCCTACAGCCAGACCACGAAGATCACGGGGGCACGCTGATGGCCGGGGCAGACCTGAGCGTTGGCCTGCTCGGTGGGAAGGTCCGGGCGTCGGTGTCCGCGGTCCCGCCGTTCGGGTGGGTCGGTGCGGTGGCGCTCGGCGCGGTCGCGGTGCTCGCCTGGCACTTCTGGGACCAGGACGAGGAGGACCGCACCGACTGGACCGACCCGCAGCAGCCGCCGGCCGTGCTCGACCCGGGCGCGATGTTCAAGTCGTTGCCGACGACCACGCAGCAGCAGCCGAGCTGGAACGCCGCGGCGCTGCGTGGCCGGCGTGCGGGCTCTCCGCTCCCCGGGGCGGTGTGACGTGGCCGAGCTGCCCGCGGACACCGGTTCGATCCTGACGCAGAAGCTCGGCCCGCTGCCGACGTGGGGATGGGGGATCGTCATCCTCGGCGGCGTGTACGGCTGGAAGCTGTACACGCAGCACAAGGCCGGCGGCCGGGTCGACACGTCGGCCGGGTACGAGTCCGCGCAGCTGCCCTCGAACATCCAGCCGCAATACACGCAGGTGGACGAGGGCGGGTCGTGGTCGTTCCAGAACTCGCCGATCAGCGTGATCGGGCGGCAGTACAACGAGGACATGGACGAGGACCAGGACGACGACGACGCGCCGACGTCGAACGCGCACGCGCCGACGCCGAAGTCGCCGAAGCCGAAGCCGAAGTCGCCGAAGCCGAAGCCGAAGCCGGTGGATCCGAAGCCGCACACCCCGCACGCCAAGCATGACGTGGTCGGCCCGCCGGCCCCGAAGGGCGAATGGATCACGGTCGTGAAGTGGAACCCGAACGACCGCAATGCGCCATCGACCCTGACGGGTCTGGCGTTGAAGGCGTACGGGAACGCCGGCGCGTGGGGCCGCATCTGGAATGCGCCGCAAAACAAGGATCTCGTCAACCGGCGGGGCGACCCCGCGAAGATCCAACCCGGTGACCGTTTCTGGGCACCCGCCTAGAAACACGAGGAATGGACCACGTTAGAAGCGTGGCGACGAAAGGACCAACACAATGTCTCTGCGGATGATCGACTACAACGGTCACGAGATCCCCGACACCAACGGGGCCGCGCTGGCAGCGGGCGCGAACGGCACCAGCGTGGCCGGGACCGTCGTCCCGGTCAACGCCGGCCTAGGCGCCGGCTCCACGATCACCGGCGTGAACGCGAACGACCGGACCGGCCAGTTCGTGGCCACCGCGGCGGGCACCCCGGCCGCGGGCAAGATCGCCTCGGTGTTCTTCGCGCAGCCCTACGCGACCGCGCCGAAGGCGGTCGTGGTGACCGTGGTGAACACCACCGACGGAACCGCGTCCCTCACCGTCGCGGCGAACAACATCACTGCCGCAGGGTTCGACGTCTACGCGACCGCGCCGACCGCCGCGAAGGCGTACTTGGTCTGCTACTCCGTCCACGTCTGATTCTCAGAAAGGAGCCGGGGGAATGCCTCCGCCATTCACTGTTCACGCCGGCGACGACCCCGGCGCCTTTCTGGGCGAGTGGGACCACCAGGGGAACATCATTATTCCTGGCGATCTGATCGTCGGGGGCCAGGTCCGCACCGGCGTGGGATTCAATGGTGTCTCACTCTCTGAGGAGGTCGACGCTATCGACGCCCGAGTGACTGCGCTGGAGGCGTTCAATTCGGGCACCCCCGGCCTGGTGTACTCGTACGGGGTGGCACCCCCGCCGTATTCGCCGGACCTCGGCAACCCAATGTATTTTGCCACCGACACGGGCGAGCTGTGGATTCCCGGCGGAACGAGCTGGTACAAGGTCGCGCTGACCGCTCAGACACTCGTCTCGGGCGGCGCGAACCCGCCGACCAACTTCACCGCCGCGGTCCAGCCCGACAACACGACGCTAACGAGCTGGACACTGCCCACCCCGCCGACGGGCTACACGATCTCGGCGGTGCGGGTGCGCGAGAAGTTCACCGCACCGAACGGCCTGGCAGGAATGCCGCTGGCGGGGACGGCGACCAGCTACACGGTCCCCGCCGTGAACACCGCAGCGACGGCCGAGTACTACGTGACCGTCACGTTCAGCAAGGCGGCGAACCCCGATGTGGAGTCGGCACAGTCGAACCACGTCGCCGCCTCCTATCCGTTCTCGGGCACGCTCGTGACGAACCTCGGGCAGACCACGGACAGCACCAGCTCGTCAGCGTCGACCTCGGACAAGACGATCGTCTCGAAGTTCACCGCGGCCCAGAGCGGCATCATCACCGCCGGCCGTGCTCGCCTCTGGGTGGACAGCGGCTCAGCGACCGTGCAGATGATCGCCTACGGGGACAGCTCGGGCTCGCCGGGCTCAGTGCTGGGCCTGTCCGACCCGGTGGTGATCACGAACACCAGCGAAGCGCAGATCAATTTCACGTTCTCCGGTGCGCAGCAAGGCGCCGTCGTCGGAAATTCGGATTACCACATCGGGTTCACATGGCACGACCCCGGCACGAACAACATTTCGTGGTCGCGTGACACGGTCGCGTCGAAATCGTCGCAGTCGGGCTCGTACGCGCCGAATCCATTCGGCACACCATCGCTGTTGTCGGGGCCGATCGACGCCTACGTTGAGGTCACGAGCACGGGCAGCGGCGGCGGGTCGCTCGCCACTCCGGCGTCAATCCTGGGCATCGGATCGTCGTCATTCTGGTATCTGACTGAAGACCGGTCCGGTGCTTCCGAGCTGACCCCGACATGCGCACAATTGGCGGCCGGGTACGTCGACAACCCGTATTTCTACGTGAACTCTGCGGGTGACGCGGTGGCCATGTCGACGTTCGCAAACGCGACGACGACACAGAACTCCCCGCACCCGCGCACCGAGCTGCGGGAAATGAAGCCCGACGGAGTGACGAAGGCCGCATGGTCCGCCGTCGCCGGCGCGACTCACCGAATGTTCGGCACGTCCACGATCACGCACCTGCCCGCGGACGCGGAATCGACGTCCACCCCGAAACCACAGGTCTGTTTCGCGCAGATCCACGACGCGGTAGGCGACGTCGTCCGGTTGCAGATCGAGAACAGCGGCAGCACACCATCGGACCCGCCCGGCGGGCACACGGTGGCCAACCTGCACATGGTGGCGCACACCCATTCACCGAACGGCGGCGGTTCCACTGAGGTGAAAACCTCGATCCAGTCAAGCTACACGATCGGCACCGCGATCAACTGGATGATCGAAGTCATCGGGACCACGTGCAACATCTGGATCGGCGGCACGATCACCGGCACCGTCGGAAACTGGGCCTGGTCGGGTGGAACAAAGGTCTTCACATTCACGATCAGCGGCACCGGGTTCTACTTCAAGGCGGGCGACTATCAGCAGTTCTCGACGGTCAGCACGGACGGCGGATACGTGGCGGCGGCGTACGCGATCACGGAGCTGAAGCGCATTTCCGTCTACCACTCGTCGTACGCGTAAAGGAGGGACGGGAATGGCCGACGGAATGGACCTCGGGTCGAACACGCTCACCGCTGCGTTGGCGGCGGTGGCGGTCTACGCGCAGATCATGCCCAGCCTGCCGGAGGTCCGCCGGGCGTCGGCGGAATCCGCCGTGGGTGAGGACGTGCGCAACGGCCTCATGGTGGGGTCGGCGCTGCTGCTGGGCATCGGCGCGTTGATCTCCGCGCACGAGCGCAGCCGGCGGCCGCTGCTGATCATGGCCGGCACGGCGGCGATGCTCGCGCTCGCCTACGAGGGCACGCTGCGCCGGCGTGGTGGCCGCGCGGTCACGGCCGAGCCAGGGCCAGCGGCGGTGCGATCGCTGGGGCGGTACGGGCTGTGACTCCCACCCCCGAGCTGTCCTTCTCGGTGAAGGAAGCGCTCGTCCGTCTCGAAGCGAAGGTGGATGCGCTCGCGGCGCAGGTCGGCGGCGCTCAGCTCGCGCACGCATCGTTGGAACCGCGGGTGGAGCAGCTGGAGAAGGCGGGGGATCGGCGGTGGATGCTCGTTCCGACGTGGATCGGGACCGGGGCCGCCCTCGTGCTCGCGCTTGTCTCGTACGTGGGGCATCACTGACCGGGCGGCACCGTCCGGAGAACGTCATCAGGAGGTTGATCGTGGATCTGACGGGCATCAGCGCGAAGTGGGATGAGGCGATGGGCCAGCTTCAGCAGGCCGTGGCGGCGGCCGATCCGGGGCCGGCGGTGGCCGCGGCGCTGGACTCGGCGGCCGAACAGGTGAGCGCGCAGACGGCGGCGCTCCGCGCCGGCATCGGTTCGTCACCCTCAGTCTTAGGATGACCGATGCGCTTCACCCCACCGGGCGCTGATAGCGGGCGAAGGGGTGAGGGAGGCACCGGCACGTGGGGCACATGCGGGTAGGAGTCATGGCCCTCTGCTGGTCTCCCCAGGCGGCCCGTCCTTGGTGTGCGATCGCACGTGTGCGTCGCGCGTTGGGGACGGGCCGCCGCCTTGTTCCACGGCACCACAATCAGCCACAACGGCGTGTCGACTTGTGGCAATGTGTGGCAGTTGGACATGATGACGGGATGTCCACCACAGACCGGATCAACGTCCGATTGACCCCAGACGTTCGGGCGCGTCTGGACCGCTTCTGCGCTCAGACGCACCGCAATGTCACCCAAGCAGTGAACCTGCTTCTCGGCTCGGCGCTGGCCATGGTCGAGACGCAGGCGAGCCTCGACACCCTGTTCACTTCCGCCAACGACCAGGAGTAGCCCATGGCACGCAACGGCGCCATCCCGCTCACGATCTCCGGGAACCTCACCGCGGCCCCCGAGCTGCGCTTCACCCCGTCCGGGGTGGCCACGGCCCGGTTCACCGTGGCCTCGACCCCCCGCCGGTACGACCAGCAGGCCGGCGACTGGAAGGACGGCGAGGTCACCTTCATCGACTGCCAGGCATGGCGGCAGCTCGCCGAGAACGTCGCCGAGTCCTTCGACAAGGGCGACCGGATCACCGCGACCGGGGACCTGATCACCGAGCGGTGGGAACACGAGGGCGAGAAGCGCTCCCGGCTGCGCCTGGTCGCCGACGACGTCGCCGCATCGACGCTGTACGCCACGGTGAAGATCACCCGGGCCCGGCGGCAGCACGGCCCGGACGCCACCGATCCCTACACCGGCGAGTCCGCGACGCTGCGGGAGCGCCCGGCCATCGCCGACCCGGCCGGGGCGCGGTGATGTTCCGCGTTCGTGGGCAATTCGAGTTTCTGGTGTGCGAGCCAGGCGAGTACGACGTCAACCCTGACGCCTGCGCCGCCGCGGTGACGGCGTTCACAGCGACCAGCCAGCAGGAAGCGATGGATCGCGTGCGCGGCTTGGTCGGGAGCGTGGGCGGCCGGGCGCTGACCCGTGCCGAGACGATCAGCCCCAGGCCGGAAGGCACGACAACTGGGTAGTTTCCCCCCGATTCACCCCGCGCACTCTCCCCCGATCGGCGCGGACCAACTGCACATCCGAGAGGACACGAACCGCCGTGGCCGAACTTCCTGCTCTGCTCGACTATGTCTGCCCGCATCCGGGATGCGGGGCCCGACGGGGCTTCCGCTGCACCTACCTCGGCTACACCACCGGCCACCCGGCCCGCCGCCGGCTCTGGCTCAGCGCGATCAACCGCCGGCTCCGCACCTGCACCGACGACCAGCGCCCGACGTTCACCGCCCTCAGGGACGCCGTGGCGGCAGGCCTGGCCGAGGTCATCCGGCAGATGGCGACGGGCGCGTGATGCGCGAGCTTCCCCGCGGGGTCGACCCCGACGTGACCGAAGACCGCTTCCCGCTGATCACCCTCGACGACATGGCCCTGAGATCCGCCCTGCTGGCCTGGCGGGCGACCATGGGCACACCGTGGTTCGGGACCCCGGGCACCGCCGGCGCCCAAGCGCTGGAAGGCCGGATCAAGGCGTGCCGGACCTGGCACGCGGCCTGGAAGACCGACGGCCCCCCCCGCGCGGCCGAAGCGGCGCTCCGGCCCTCCCAATGGGACCAGCGCGCGGACAGCACCGCCCCCCACCTGCACGGCTACGACGTGACCCGCATGTACGCGGTCGCGTCCGGGACAACGGAGGTCTGCCCGCACGCGCTGCGCCAAACCGGGCCCCAGCAATTCGACAGGAGCCTTGCCGGGTGGTGGCTGGTCGACCTGTCGATGTGGTGTTGGCCGGAGATACCAGACCCGGCCGGGTACGCGAATCGCCATCACCGCCCCGGTGACCCGCGGTGGCTCACGACCCCGACGGTCCGGCTGATCCAGCAGCTGCACGAGGAAGGCGCACACGGCGGGTTCACCGTGCTCGACTCGTGGACCGGTAAGGGCCGCCCGATCTTCCGGGACTGGGCCGCGGGCCTGGAACGGCTCTACCGCGACGGCGGGCCGGAAATGCGCGCCACGGTGAAGGCTGCCGGCCGGGAAACGATCGGCCTGCTCAACTCCCCCACCTACACCACGTACCGGCCCGACTGGCACTACGCGGTGATCGCACAAGCCCGCTCGAACCTGTGGCGCAAGCTGTGGCGGCAATACGGCATCGACGGCCGGACCCCGTCAGCAGTCGACACCGACTGCGTGTGGTACGGCTCCCGGCTCGCCGACCCGATCGCGGCGTGCCCGTCGATCTTCGTGCTCGGCGACGCCCCGGGACAGGTCAAGCACAAGGGCACCGTGGTCCGGGGATGAGTCAACTAGGCGACGCCATGGGGCGCATGTTCGGCGGAACACGCGCGAGCTTCCGCGAGGAGCTGGCGGCGCTGAAGCGCGAGCACGGGACCGTGACCGCGCTGGCACGCGCGCTCGGTGTCGACCGGCGCACGATCCAGCGGTGGGACTCCGGGAAGATCCACACCCCCCGCCCGGCCACCGCCGAGAAGGTGCACCGCGGCTACCGGGACGTCGTGTCCCGGGGCCGCGGGCGCAGCGACCGGGACGTCACCGTGTCCTTCACCCAACAGGGCCGCCACGGTCGGCAGCGGCAGCGGCAAGTGACCGGGGACCGGCTGGACCTGGCCCCCGGCACGATGCGAGCGGCTCGAGAGGCATTCGTGACAGCCGGCCCGGAAGCGGCGGCGGCCGCGTTCGTGAAGGGCATCGGCGACGACTGGTACCACGACCTGTTCGAAGAAGACCTGACCGGCGAGGGCGAGGAGCCCGACGACGCCGTCTCCGACCCGTCGCCGACGGGCGTCAGCGTGAGCTGAGCACCCCCACCCTTTCGGGCCGGGCGCGTGTCTCCCCCCACCCGCGCGCCCGGCCCGGCAACCGAAGGACGTTCCCCACCATGGCGACGAAGGGCAACCCCCCGGCCGCGGTCGATCTCCTCGACCTGGACAGCCACGACGAGCACACCGCACCCCGCCATCACCGGCAGATGCGGTACGCGCTGCGTTTCTCGGCGGCCTACGGCGGCACGCTCATGCACGTGCGCGGGCTCGGCTGGTACCGCTGGGCCGGCTCGCACTGGGCCACGTGCGAAGACGGAGCCGAGAAGCGGGCCGTCAGGAAGCTGTTGGCTCGCTCATTGCAGGACATCGTGAAGCTCGTCGACCAGGAGGAGCGCAAGCGCCGGTTCTTGGAGGCCACCGCACTGGAGACTGATCACGGCGTCGGCGGCGTGCTCGCGCTGGCCAAGGCCGAACGCCGGATCGGTGCGACCGTCCCCGAGCTGGACCAGGGGCCGACGACGATCAACACCCCGTCGGGGCTGCTCGACCTGGAGACTGGCGAGCTCTCCCCATCGGACCCGGCCGCCCGGATGACCAAGGTCACCGGCGCGAAGTTCGACCCGACCGCCGAATCGGCGGACTGGGACGCCTTCCTGGAGCGGATCCAGCCGGACGAGGAGATCCGGCAGTTCCTCGCTCGCTCGCTCGGCGCAGCGATGCTCGGCGAAGTCCGTGACCAGCTGCTCTACATCTGGCACGGCGCCGGAGCGAACGGCAAGGGAACGCTGCGGGACGCGGTGGCGCACGCACTCGGCAGCTATGCCGTGGAGGTCTCGACGTCGCTGCTGTTGCAGAACAAGTACGGGGAGCAAGCGACGATGAACGGCCGGCTCGACCTGCGGGGCACCCGGGTGGCGTTCTGCTCGGAGGTGCCGAAGGGCGCGCGGATGGACGAGGCGGTCATGAAGAAGCTCACCGGCGGTGACCCGGTGCGGGCCAAGAAGCTCTACCAGGACGAGATCACCTTCGACCCGACGCACCAGTTGATCATGCTGACGAACTTCTTGCCGGAGGTGTCCGGGGACGACCCGGCCGTCTGGCGCCGGATGGTGGCCGTCCCGTTCCCGGTGAACGTCCCGCGCGAGGAATGGGACGTCCAGCTGTCCAAGAAGCTGAAGGCGGCGGCGCCGGCCGTGCTCGCCTGGCTCTACGAGGGCTGGTGCAGCTACCTCGAACGGGGGCTCGCGATCCCCGACGCGGTAGCTCGATACACGGCCGCCTACGCCCAGGACATGGACGTGTTGGGCAAGTTCCTCGACGAGCGCACGGTCCGCGGACCGAACATGCGCGTGTTGTCGGCGGAGCTGTTCCGCGAGTGGGAGACCTACTGCGCAGGCGAGGGCCTGAACGCGGGCACGAAGACAGCGTTCGGCAAGGCCATGCGCACCCGGGGGCTGTACTCGGAGAAGGCGTCCGGGCGGATGCTCTATCGGGGCCTCGCGTTGGCGGCCCGGGACGAGGACGAGGACGGGACATCCTGGCCGCGCCGTAGCGCGGGCTAGGCTCGACCCGCTTCCGGAAGGTCGGCAAAGGAGCGTGTGCCTGCCGTCGGGCCTGTGAAGGCGGCTGTCGAGCTTCCGGAAGCCATGTATCGCCCTGGGAGGGCCCCCCGCCGAAGGGGCCGCCGGGTAGGAAGCAGCCCCTTCGACATGAGGCGCCCGCGGGGTCCTCTCCCCAGAGATCCCGACGGACTTCACCCGCATGGCGGGCAACCGCACCCGCCGTGCGTGCACACGGCCGGACAGTACGGGCCGGTTCTGTCCAGCGGAACCGCTACCCCGGGTACTCAGCGCAGATCACGTAGGGCTAATGACGGTTGAATCGTCGGGATTGTCTCAGTCAATTCAGTCACTTCATTCCTTTCAGTTTGTTCAGTCTTTCAGGCGATTCAGTTAGCTCAGGCGATTCAGGCGATTCAGGCCGGGCCGAAGGCCCGGGGAGGGCCCGCAGGGCCCGGGGGCGTGG
>Ga0209811_10000348_pt1 | contig 20461 bp, 12 predicted proteins | sample Coa_R1_6_FD_187161 | JGI IMG/M metagenome (GOLD analysis project Ga0209811, IMG submission 187161) | Surface soil microbial communities from Centralia Pennsylvania, which are recovering from an underground coalmine fire. - Coalmine... | ecosystem: Environmental > Terrestrial > Soil >... | reverse complement strand
TCCTCGCTGTGGTGGCTGGCGAAGAGCAAGGACGTGGGCGGTCCGGGGGCCACGCGCCAGGACGAGTTCCAGGACCTCGAGGGTCAGGGCCGCCCGGGCGCCGCATGGGCGGGAACGAAGGACGCCTACTGCACGAACGCGTTCCACCTGATCGGCAAGGACATCAGCCGCTTCCACTGCATCCTGTGGCCGGCGCTGCTGCTCGCGGCCGGCGTGCCGCTGCCGCGGCAGGTCTACGTGCACGGCTTCATCTACGCCAAGGGCGAGCGGCTCTCGAAGTCGCTCGGCAACATCGTCGACCCGGTGGAGCTGGCGCAGACGTTCGGCGCCGACGCGCTGCGTTTCTACCTCCTGGACTCGTTCCCCACCGGCCGCGACGGCGAGTTCACGCTCGAGCAGTTCGTGGAGCACGTGAACACGCACCTGGCGAACAAGCTCGGCAATCTCGCGAGCCGCACGGTGACGCTGGTGCACAAGTACTTCGAGGGCAAGGTCCCGGCGGAGTGGAACCCCGAAGCGCTCGCCACCGACGAGGCGAAGGCGGGCTTCGGCGCACTGCTCGCCACCGCGGCCACCACCGCGACCGAGTCGCCCAAGGCGTGGGAGGAGCTGCGCATCAACGAGGCGCTGGACCACGTCTGGAACGTGGTCGAGCGCGCGAACGAGTTCGTGGACCGCACCAAGCCGTGGGAGATCGGCAAATCACCCGAGCGGCGCCAGGAGCTGGCCACGGTGCTGAACGCGCTCCTCGAGACGCTGCGGCTCATCGCCATCTGGACCTGGCCGGTGCTGCCGAGGAAATCCGAGGCGCTGTGGGACACGCTGTCGCTGCCGGGCACGCCCGCGCTCCAGAAGGACGTCGAGGCGCAGCCGCGCTTCGGTGCCGGGGACGGCCGCACGCTCGGCGCGGCGGAGATCCTGTTCCCGCGGATCGACCTCAAGGTCGCGGCCGGGGCTACTCCTCCGAGTCGTTGAGCTGGCGCGCGGTCATGAGGTGGCGGAGCGCCTCCTGGCGGCGGCCGAGGGATTCGAGCAGGAGCCCGAGATTGCAGTGCGCGTCCGCGAAGTCGGGGTCGCGCACGATCGCCTGGCGATAGGCGAGCACGGCTTCCTCCTTCCGGCCCACCTCTTCGAACAACACGCCGAGGTTGAAGTGGGGCGTGGGGTCGTCGGGATCGAGCTTCACCGCCTGGCGATAGTGCGGCTCGGCGCGCCCGCGCTCGCCCGCCACGTGCAGCACGCGGCCCAGGTTCACGTACGCGTCGGCCATGAGCGGGTCGAGCGCCAGCGCGTGCTCGTAGGCGTCGCGCGCACGGTCGGGCGCACTCGTCTCCAGCTCGCAGCCGATCTCGTACCACTCTTCCGCGGAGAGCCGCCGTTCCGCCGCGGGCGCGGCATCCCCGGGCGCATCGGCGACGACCGCCAGATCCGCGCGCGTCGCGTTCCGCCGCCGCCCTGAGGCGGGCACGTCGGCCGCGCGCTCGACCAACTCGCTGGTGTCGAAGTTCAGGAGCACCTGGCCCGAGTCCGGCCGCCAGCTGCCGCTGCCGTCGGTGGCGACGATCTCGTCGCCATCGGCGTGCACGGTGATGCTCGTGAGCGGCTCCGCCGCGAGCTGCTCGCGGAGCGAAGCCCACATGCGCCGGATGCGGCGCATGGGCACGCCGGCTTCCACCAGGCCGCGCGTGGTGCGCAGCAGCAGCAGGTCCTGGAAGCCGAACGACAGCGGTCCGATCGGCCCGCGCTGCGGCGCCAGGAACCCGGCGCGAGCGAGCGCGCGCAGCCGCGCCGCGGGCACCTCGAGGATCCGCGCCGTCTCGCTGAGCGAGAAGCGACGTCCCGCATCGAGCGGCGTGATCCCGGTGCCCACTTCCATCGCGTTCTCCGTCAGCGCTTGCCGCCCGAGGCCTTCTTGGGAGCCGCCTCGGCTGCCTTGGCCCGCGCACGCGCCGCCGGCTTCTTCTCCATCGCCTTGCCGTCGGCGCCATCGGAGCCCTTCTCGGCCGAACCGCCGCGCTTGCCGAGGCTCTGCTTCAGGGCATCCATCAGGTCGATCACCTGTGCGCGCTGCGCCTGCGGGGCCAGCGACGTGACCTGCTTGCCCTCGACCTTCTGCTCCACCGCCTCGAGCACCCGCGTGCGGTACTCGTCGGCGTACTGCTCGGGCTTGAACTTGTCGGTCGCCAGCTCGTTCACGAGCCGCTGCGCCAGCTCCAGCTCGCCCGGCTTCAGCTTGGCGTTCTCGCCCTTGTCCACCTCGCTGAAGTCGCGAATCTCGTCGGCAAAGTACATGGTGTGCAGCATGAGGCCGTTGTTCGCGGCCCGGATCAGCACCAGGTTCTCCTTGCCCCGCATCACGTACTTGGCGAGCGCGACGCGGTTGGATTGCTTCATGGTGTCCGCGAGCAGCCGGTACGCCTTCTCGCCGCCCTTGTCGGGCCCGATGTAGTACGTCTTCTCGAAGTAGATCGGGTCCACCTGGTCGAGCGGCACGAACTCGGCGATGTCGATCATGCGCGACGCCTCGCCCTCGAGCGTCTTCAGCTCGTCCTCCGTGAACTGCACGTACTGGTCCTTGCTGAACTCGTAGCCCTTGACCAGCGCGCTCCGGTCCACGACCTCGTTACAGGTGGGGCAGATCAGTTGCTGCTTGACCCGGCCGCCGCACTTGGGGTGGATCTGGTTGAAGGACACGCCGCCGGCGGACGCGGCGGTGAACATCCTGATCGGGATCGAGACCAGGCCGAACGAGATATTGGCCGCCCCGATGGAGTGTGCAGGCATGATTCCCTCCCTCGCAGTGAGGTGGTGGTCATCGAGGCTAGCACCGTGATTAACTGCCCTCAATCTCACCGTTCATCGGCTGGACCCTTCAGGAACGTCATCGCAGAACATGCCTGCCCGACGCGGTTCTTCCGCCGCCAAACGCTCCGCGCGCAAGCGCGGACCTGCGAAAGACACGCCGCCTGCCGAGCCGGCTGCTCGATCGCCGCTCGAGGCCTACCGCAAGAAGCGCGACCCCGAGCGCACGACCGAGCCGTTCGGTGGCGCGATCGCCGCAACGCCCGCACCGGCGCCGAGCCCGGCCCCGAGTGCCGCGCCCGCGCTGCGCTTCATCGTGCAGGAGCACTGGGCGCGCAACCTGCACTTCGATCTTCGCCTCGAGCTGGACGGCGTCTTGAAGAGCTGGGCGGTGCCGAAGGGCCCGTCGGTGCGCGCCGAGGAGAAGCGGCTCGCGGTGCACGTGGAAGACCACCCGCTCGAGTACGCGAACTTCGAGGGCGTGATCCCCTCCGGCAACTACGGCGCGGGCTCGGTGATCGTGTGGGACCGTGGCACGTACCGCTCGTTCAAGCCGGAGTCGGTGCGCGAGCTCTACGAGCGCGGACTGGTCGAGATCGAGCTGTTCGGGCACAAGCTCGGTGGCCGCTGGACGCTGGTGCGCACGCGGAGCCAGAAGGACTGGCTGCTGCTCAAGAAGAAGGATGCGGCGGCCGTGGACGTGGACGCCATCGAGCGCTGGCCACGCTCGGTGATCACCGGCCTCACGGTGCAGGAGATGAAGGACGCGAACGCCTGGCTCGCCGCCCTGCGCGCGCACGTCGAGGCGAAGCAGGCGCCGCGTGGCGAAGTGCGCGGGGCGCAGGTGAAGCACATGCTCGCCACGCTCACCGAGCAGCCGTTCACTCGCCCGGGCTGGCTGTTCGAGATCAAGTACGACGGCGTGCGCGTGATCGCCGAGCGCCGCGGTGACGAGGTGAAGATGTTCGGGCGTAGCGGCGAAGACATCACCGCGCGCTATCCCGAGATCGCCGGTGCCATCGGAGCCCTCGCGGTGCCGAACATCGTCCTGGATGGCGAGATCATCGCCTTCGACGACTCCGGGCGCCCGAGCTTCGGCCGCCTGCAGAAGCGCATGCTGCTCAACAAGCCTCGCGACATCGCCACGGTGATGGCGCGCGTGCCGGTGCGCGCCGTGTTCTTCGACTGCCTGGCGCTCGAAGGCCACGACCTCCGCCGGCTGCCGCTCACCGAGCGCAAGGACATCCTCGCGCGCGCGCTCCCGCCCGCGGGCATCGTCCAGGCGGCGGACCACATCGAGGAACAGGGCGAGGCATTCTACGAAGCAGCCTCGGAGATGGGCCTCGAGGGCATCATCGGCAAGCGCGCCGACAGCACGTACACGGGCCGCCGCTCGCCCGAGTGGGTGAAGCTCAAGTGCCAGCGCCGGCAGGAGTTCGTGATCGGCGGCTGGACCGATCCGCGCGGCAGCGGCCGGCACTTCGGCGCGCTGCACGTGGGCGTCTTCGAAGACGGCAAACTCCGGCACGTGACGCGTGTCGGGAGCGGCTTCGACGATGCGTTCCAGGACAGGCTCTGGCCGACGCTCCAGTCGCTCGCGCGCAAGGACTCGCCGTTCGGCGATACCGGCCCGCACACGCGCGCCGACCACTGGCTGGAGCCGCGCCTCGTCTGCGAGGTGCGCTTCACCGAGTGGACCTCCGACGGCGGCTTGCGGCATCCCATCTTCCTCGGCATGCGTGACGACAAGAAGGCGGAAGACGTCCACCGCGAGGACGCGCGCGTCGCGGAGGAGGACGATCCGCCGGAGATGGTGGAGGCCGATACCGGCGAGGACACTCCCGCGGCGGACCCGCCGCCGAGCGCCGCGGCCAGAGCCCGCGCCCCTGCCGAGCGCATCGTCCGCCTCAGCAACCTGAAGAAGGTGTTCTGGCCCGACGACGGCTACACGAAGGCCGACCTGATCGGCTACTACGAGACCATCGCGCCGATCATGCTCACCTACCTGCGCGATCGCCCCATCGTGCTTACGCGCTACCCCGACGGCATCAAGGGCAAGTCGTTCTTCCAGAAGGACGCGCCGGTGTTCGTGCCGGACTGGGTGCGCACCGAGACCGTCTACTCGAAGGACTCCGAGCGCGACATCAAGTACTTCGTCCTGGACGACGTGGAGTCGCTGCGCTACGTGGCGAACATGGGCACGATCCCGATCCACATGTGGAGCGCGCGATCGGGCTCGCTCGAGCAGCCGGACTGGCTGGTGCTCGACCTGGATCCCAAGGGCGCGCCGTTCAGCGACGTGATCCGCGTCGCCCAGACGCTGCGGGGGATCCTCGAGGACCTGGAGCTGCCGAGTCATCCCAAGACCTCGGGCGCCACCGGCATCCACGTCCTGATCCCGATGGGCCGGCGCTACACGCACGCCGAGTCCAAGACGTTCGCGCGCCTGCTGGCGACGCTCGTGCAGCACGAGTTGCCGGAGATCTCCACGCTGGCGCGGCCGCTGCACGCGCGCGGCGGCAAGGTCTACGTGGACTGGGGACAGAATGGACACGGCAACACGATCGTCGCACCGTACTCGCTGCGGCCGCTGCCCGGCGCGCCGGCGTCGTGCCCGCTGTGCTGGAGCGAGGTGAACGGCAAGCTCGACCCTGCGAAGTTCACGCTCAAGACATTGCCGAAGCGCTTCGAGAAGATGGAAGATCCGCTCGCCGCCGTGCTCGGCCCCGGCATCGACATGGCCACGGCGATCGCCGCCATCGAGACGCGCATGCAGCGAGGGGACGCCACGTGACGACTGAAGCCAGCGAGCGGCGCCTGCCGGTGTCGAAGAGCGTCGAGGTCTCGGCGCTGCTCACCTCGCCCGCGAGCCCGCGTGCGCTCTACGTGCTCGCCCACGGCGCCGGCGCGGGGATGCGGCACCGGTTCCTGGAGACGATGGCGCAGCGCCTCGCCGCGCGCGGCATCGCCACGCTGCGCTACCAGTTCCCGTACACGGAGCAGGGCTCGCGGCGCATCGATCCCGAGCCGCTGCTGCTCGACACCGTGCGCGCCGCGGTGGCGATGGGGCGCGAGGAGGCGGGTGGCGTGCCGCTCCTCGCCGGCGGCAAGTCCATGGGCGGCCGCATGACGTCGCGCGCCGCAGCGGTGGAGCCCCTCGAAGGCGTGGCCGGCCTCGTGTTCCTCGGCTTCCCGCTCCACCCCGCCGGGCGCCCGAGCGTCTCGCGCGCGGAGCATCTATACCCCGTCGCCCTGCCGATGCTGTTCCTCCAGGGCACGCGCGACACGCTCGCCGAGCTGGACCTGCTGCGGCCGGTCGTGGAGAAGCTGGGGCCCCGTGCGACGCTCCGGATCGTTGAGCACGCCGACCACATGTTCCACGTGTTGAAGAAGAGCGGGCGCAGCGACGAGCAGGTGCTGGACGAGCTGGCGGACACGGTCGCGGCGTGGAGCGGGAAACTCGGGAGCGCGCGCGCATGAGCGCCCGCGCCTGGCTCGGCACCAGCGGCTACTCGTTCGACGAGTGGAAGGGCAACTTCTACCCGGAGAAGCTGGCGTCCAAGGACATGCTGCACTTCTACGCCGCGCGGCTGGAGACGGTGGAGATCAACAACACGTTCTACCGCATGCCGACCGAGCCGTTGATCCAGGGCTGGCTGGACCAGGTCCCCGAGGGATTCCGCTTCGCGATCAAGGCGCCGCAGCGCATCACGCACATGCGGCGGCTGAACGACTGCGCGGAGTCGGTGACGCGCCTCGTCAGCGTCATCACCGCGCTCGGACCCCGGCTGGGCCCGCTCCTCTACCAGCTCCCGCCCAATTTCAAGAAGGACCTGCCACGGCTCACCGCGTTCCTCGACGGCGTGCCGAGCCCGGGCCGCGTGGCGTTCGAGTTCCGCAACAAGACGTGGTTCGACGACGAGGTGTTCGACACGCTCAGGAAGCACAAGGTGGCGCTGGTCGTCTCCGACACCGGCGAGGAGCCGGTGGCGCCGCTCGTCCCCACCGCCGACTGGGGCTACCTGCGGCTGCGGCGGGAGGAGTTCGACGACCAGACACTCGGCGAATGGGCACAGCGCATCCGCGAGCAGCCGTGGAGCGACGCGTTCGTGTTCGTGAAGCACGAGGAAGAGGGCAAGGGCCCGAAGTTCGCCGCGCGACTCAAGGAGCTCTACGCCGCGTGAAGTTCGACGACGACACCCTCAGGCTCTCGGCCACCGATCTCGCCAACCACCTTGCCTGCCGGCACGTCACGGCGCTGGACCGCGGCGCGGCCGAGGGCCGCTGGAAGCCGCCCCACTGGTTCCGCCCCGAGGCGGACGTGCTGCGCCAGCGCGGCCTCGAACACGAGCGCGCCTACCTCGCGCACCTCGAGCGCTTGGGGCTAGCGATCACGCGCCTGCCCGAGCTGGCGCCACCGGCCGAAGCGCTCGCCCAGACGCTCGACGCGATGCGCTCGGGCGCGCCGGCGATCGCGCAGGCGACGCTTGCGAGCGGCCGCTGGTTCGGCCGCGCCGACCTGCTGCTGCGCGTCGACGGCGGGAGCCCGCTCGGCGACTGGCACTACGAGCCGCTCGACACCAAGCTCGCGCGTGAGACGCGCGGCGGCGCGATCCTCCAGCTCTGCCTCTACGCGGAGCTGCTCGAGGACACGCAGGGCGTGTTGCCGGAGCGCATGTACGTGGTGCCGCGGCTCCCCGAGCTCGCGGCTGAGTGCTATCGCGTCACCGACTACCTCGCGTATCACCGGCTGGTCCGGCGCCGGCTCGAGGCAGCGGTCGACCAGACCGATGGCGCGACGACCTATCCCGAGCCGGTCCCGCACTGCGAGATCTGTCGCTGGTTCCCGCGCTGCGACCAGCAGCGCCGCGGCGACGATCACCTGAGCTTCGTCGCCGGCTTGTCGAGGCTGCAGATGCGCGAGCTGCAAGCGCGTGACATCACCACGCTCGCGAAGCTCGCCGCGGAACAGGTGCCCCTGGCGTGGAAGCCGGCGCGTGGAGCGCAGGACGGCTACGTGCGCGTGCGCGAGCAGGCGCGCATCCAGTTGGCGGGTCGCACCGAGCACAGAAACCTCTACGAGCTGTTGCCGTTCGCGCCCGCGCAGGGCCTCGCGTGCTTGCCCGCGCCGTCGCCGGGCGACCTGTTCCTCGATCTCGAGGCAGATCCCTTCGTCGACGACGGCGGGCTCGAGTACCTGTTCGGCTGGGCGATCGCCGATCCGCCGCCGGAGGGCATGCTGGCGCTCGACTCCGGGCCGCCGGTCTACCATCGCGAGTGGGCGCTCGATCGTGCCGCGGAGAAGCGCGGCTTCGAGACGGTGATGGACGCCATCCTCGCGCGCTGGGAGCGCGACCCCAACATGCACGTCTACCACTTCGGCGCCTACGAGCCGGGGGCGCTCAAGCGGCTGATGGGACGGCACGCGACGCGCGAGACCGAGATGGACCGCCTGCTGCGTGCCGGGCGCTTCGTGGACCTGCACGTGGTCGTCAAGCAGGCGCTGCGCGCGAGCGTCGAGGAGTACTCGATCAAGAAGCTCGAGCCGCTCTACGCGTTCACGCGCGAGCAACTGCTCGACGAAGCCGGACCTGCGCTGCGCCTGATCGAGCGCGGCCTCGAGCTGGGTCTTCCGGTGTCGACCGACGACGAGTTCGCGACCAAGGTGGTCGCCTACAACCGCGACGATTGCCTGTCGGCGAAGGCGCTCCGGGACTGGCTGGAGACGCTGCGCGCTGGCGCGATCGCCGAGGGACACGACATCGAGCGGCCGAACGAGGACGCGGGCGATGCCCCGCCGGACATCGGCGAGCGCGAGGCGTTGTCGGCGGCGCTGGCCGAGCGGCTCCGCGCCGGCGTTCCAGAGGATCCCGCCGCCCGCGACGACGAGCAGCGCGCCCGTGCGCTGCTCGCGCATCTCCTGGATTGGCATCGCCGGGAGGAGAAGGCGGCGTGGTGGGAGTTCTACCGGCTGCGCGAGCTTCCCGACGAAGAGCTGCTCGACGAGACCGCGGCCATCTCGGGCCTGGAGTTCGTGGAGCGGGTCTCCGGCAAGCGTTCCGTCGTCGACCGCTATCGCTTCCCGCCACAGGAGACCGCCATCCGCGGCGGCGACAAGCTGAACGTGCCGCTGCCCGACGACCTCAAGTTCGGCGAGGTGGTGGAGATCGACCTCGTCGCCTGCACGATGGTGGTGAAGAAGACCGGCAGGGCCTCCGACCTCCATCCCAAGAGCGTGTTCCGGCACGACACCGTGCCCACCGAGATCCATTGGAAGTCGCTGATGCGGTTGGGCGCGTGGGTCGCGGAGCACGGCGTAGACGTACCGGGCGCCTGGCGCGCCGCGCGTGACCTGTTGCTTCGGCGGCCGCCGCGCATCACCGGGGACTCGGGCGGTGCGCTCGAGCGCGACGGCGAGGGCGGCGGGCCGGCGGCCAAGCGCCTGGCGTTGGGGCTCGACCACACGACGCTCGCCGTCCAGGGCCCGCCCGGCGCAGGCAAGACCTACATCGGCGCGCGCATGATCTGCGAGCTGGTGAACGCAGGGAAGAGCGTCGGCGTGTGCGCGCAGAGCCACAAGGTGATCCGCAACCTGCTGGAAGCGGTGGTTCAAGCCGCGAACGAAGAGCGCGTGCCGGTGACCCTGTTACAGAAAGTGAGCGAGAAGAGCGAGACCCCGCACCCGCGCATCGCCGAGAGCGACGACAACGCCGAGGTGCGCAGCGCGCTCCGCAACGGCACCCACCGCATCGCCGGCGGCACGACATGGATGTGGGCGCGCGAGGATTTCATGGAGGCGGTCGACGTGCTGTTCGTGGACGAGGCCGGGCAGATGTCGCTCGCGAACGTGCTCGCGATCGCGCCGAGTGCTAAGAGCGTGGTGCTGCTCGGCGACCCGCAGCAGCTGGAGCAGCCCATCCAGGGCCTGCACCCCGAGGGCTCGGCGCTGTCCGCGCTCGAGCACGTGCTCGCGGGCCGGATGACGATCGAGGCCGAGCACGGGCTCTTCCTCGAGCACACCTGGCGGCTCCCGCCCGAGATCTGCACGTTCACGTCGGAGGCGTTCTACGAGGGACGCCTCCATCCCAAGGCGCCGCCCGGCCAGCAGGTGCTGAGCGGCGCCGGCACGTTCAACGGCGCCGGCATCTGGTTCGTGCCCGCGGAGCACGACGCCAACCAGAGCGCATCGCCGGAAGAGGTCGAGGTCGTCGTCAAGCTGGTCGCGGACCTGCTACGCGGCGGCGTGGAGTGGCGCGATCGCTCGGGCCATGAGCACGAGCTCGCGCTCGAGGACATCCTGGTGATCGCGCCCTACAACGCGCAGGTCGCCGACCTGGCCGTGAAGCTGCCCCGCGGCGCGCGCGTCGGCACCGTGGACCGCTTCCAGGGGCAGGAAGCGCCGGTCGTCCTCTATTCGCTCACCACCTCCACACCCGAGGACGCACCACGCGGCATGGAGTTCCTCTACAACCCCAACCGGCTGAACGTGGCCACGTCGCGCGCGCAGTGCGCCTGCATCGTGGTCGGGAGCCCGCGGCTGTTCGAGCCCGACTGCACGAGCCCGCGCCAGATCAAGCTCGCGAACGCGTTCTGCCGCATGCTGGAGCTGGCGCGCCGCGGGCCGGAGGCCCGCAACATCTAAATGATCGACACCCACGTCCACCTCTGCGACAAGCGGTTCGACAAGGATCGCCAGCAGGTCTTCGACCGCGCGCACCACGTCGGCGTCACGCACTTCGTGGAGATCGCCTACGGCCCCGGCATCTGGGAGAAGGGCTTCGCGCTTGCCGCCGAGCATCCGAACGTATTCCTCGCCGTGGGCGTGCACCCCAACTCGGCTGCGGACGTCGCCATGGACCAACTCCCTGCGCTGCGCTCGCACGCGCGCCATCCGCGCGTCGTGGCGATCGGCGAGATCGGGCTCGACACGTTCCGCGACTACGCGCCACTCGACGTGCAGGTGGAGTGGTTCGGCATGCAGCTGGCACTGGCGGACGAAGTCGGCCTGCCGGTGATCATCCACCAGCGGAGCCAGCTCGAGCGCGTGCTGGCGATGCTGGAGGAGGCGAAGCCCCAGGCGGGCGGCGTGCTCCACTGCTTCGATCAGGATGCGGCGGCCGTGGAGCGGGCGCGCGCGCTGGGCTTCAAGCTCGGCCTGGGCGGCGTGCTCACGTACGGCCACGAGGAGCTGGACGAGGCGGTGCGCACGGCGCCCGAAGACATGCTCCTGCTCGAGACGGACGCTCCCTACCTCGAGCCCGAGCCGCGCTCGCTCAAGCGCAACGAGCCGTCGCTGCTGCCGCGCGTGGTCAAGCGCCTGTGCGAGCTGCGCGGTTGGACGCCGCAGCAGGCGGTGGAGATCACGCGGCGGAACTCGCGCGAGTTGTTCCGGATGCCGATCGGGTGAGTCGCGCGCCCACGAAGAACAGCGTTGCGAGCCCCGGCCCGGCCTGAGTAGACTTCCTCGGTCAAGTGCCGCGTGCCCGCGAGACGGTTGTGGCCCGGAACCAGCGTGCCGCAGACGGACGCGAAGGGGATTGGTCCATGCTCCAACGCTTGCTTCTCCTCGCGCTCCTTGTATCGATTCCTGCCGGCGGATCGCGTGCCACGACGGCGTTCTGGACGCGTCTCGATCCCCCCGAGCCGCGTGGCGGGCACACGCTCACGTACGACCCCGTGGGCCAGCGCATCCTGCAGTTCGGAGGCAACCCGAGCCTCGTCGATGCCAGCGCCGGTCTGAACGACGTGTGGGCCTACCACCTGCCATCGGATTCAGTGTGGCATCGCCTGGCACCGATCGGTTCGCCCCCGGCCCCGCGCTATTGTCATTCGACGATCTACGACCCGGTCCGCAAGCGGCTCCTCGTGTTCGGAGGGCTCGTCAACGGAACTCCGCAGTCCGATCTGTGGTCGCTCGATCTGGCGAGCGGGAACCCGGTGTGGCATGAGCTGGATTGTTGCGCGCCACCGCCCGCCCGCTATGGCCATGCCGCCATCTACGATCCGGCGGCTGACCGGATGCTGGTCTTTGGCGGTGGCGGGCAGCTGGGCCTGCGCTTGAACGATGTCTGGTCGCTGTCGCTCGCGGCAGGTACGTGGACGCAGATGGCGCCCTCGGGAGCGCCACCCGAGGGTCGTCGCTACTTCACGATGGATCTGGACGCCGCCCGCAATCGACTCATCGTGTTCGGAGGACTCGGTTCGGGCTACCTGAATGACGTCTGGTCGCTGGACCTGGGTGGCAACACGGCGTGGGCGCCGCTCATCGCCCAGGGCACGCCCCCACCGGCTCGACTGGGGCATGTCTCGACGATCGACGCGGCCAGCGACCGCCTGCTCGTCATGGGCGGTTCCGGGGGATCAGCGCTCAATGATGCGTGGGCGCTGCAGCTCTCCGGCACGCCGACATGGGTTCAGCTCTCGCCGGCGGGCGCGCCGCCCCTGGCCCGCGTGAACCATTCCGCCGTCCTCGATCCCACCACGGCTCGCTGGCTCATCCATGGCGGTGGCGACAGCATGCTGTTCGGCGACCTGTGGGCGCTGTCGCTCTCCGGCGCCCCGCAGTGGACGCAACTGCCGCCAGCAGGGAAGTTCCCCGTCTCGCGAGCCTTGCACTCCGCGATCTTCGACGCTCCACGGGGACGCATGATCGTCTTCGGTGGCGGCCACCTGAGGTCCGGCGCGGAAACCCTCCTCGGGGACCTCTGGTCCATTCCGGCCCTGGACCCACAGCGCGCCGAGAGCCTCGTCACCGTGGGCGCCCCGCCACCGCCGCAAGATGGGCACGGCGCGATCTACGACCCGGTCCGCGACCGGATGATCGTCGTGGGCTCGACCGCCGGTCCTTCCATGGAGGTCTGGGACCTGGCGCTGAGCGGTGTGCCGACCTGGTCCCATTGGGCACCCGGCGGGACCCCACCGACCAGGCGCGCGTTCGCTTCATTCGTCTACGACGAGGTCCGAGATCGTCTGCTGATGATCGGTGGGGTCACGCCGCCGAACACCCAGGTGTGGGCTCTATCGCTCGGGGGTGCTCCCGCCTGGACGTTCGTCACGTGCGCCGGGCCGCAGCCGCCACAGTTCTACCTGGCCACGGCGGTCCGCGATCCCCTCTCGGATCGCGTCGTCGTCTACGCTGCCGACCAGGTGTGGGCGCTGGAGCTGTCGGGCACTCCCACTTGGGTGCCGCTCGCACCCGGAGCGGGCCCCGCGTCCCGCAATGCCCAGGTCGCGGTCCGTCGCCCCACGGAGAGCGTGATGCTGGCGTTCTCCGGCGACCTCGTGGTCGGCCCGTGCGCGAACGACCTGTGGTCGCTGTCGCTCGCAGGCGCCCCGTCCTGGTCACCCGAGGCGTTCGTCGGCGGTCCGCCGCCGACTCGCTCGGGGGCGACCGCCGTGTACGACGCGACCCATGACCAGATGCTGGTCTTCGGCGGCAGCCAGTGCGCGTTCCTGGGCACGAGCCTGAGCGATCTCTGGTCGCTGAGCTGGGATGCGCCGCTCGCGGTCGGCCCACCGCGTCCGCCCACATCATCCCTGGCGATGGAGCCTCCGTACCCGAACCCGGCGCGAACGGAGGTCCAGCTGAGGTGGAGTCTCGCCGAGCCGGGCGACGTGCTGATCCGGATCCACGACGTGGCGGGCCGCGCGGTGCGGACGCTACGACTCTCGAAGTCGAGCGCGGGCCTGGGAAGCGCGACCTGGGACGGCCGCACCGACGCCGGCGCTCCGGCGCACCCCGGCCTCTACGTCTTCACCGCGATCGCGGGCGCATCCCGGCAACAGGGCCGCGTCGTGTTGTTGGGCCGTTAGACGGCGGCTCGATCCGATGAGGTCGTGGGCGGCCTGACGAGAAGCCCGCACCGCGATCTCGTCGCGGTGCGGGCTCGATTCGTTCTTGTGGTGGATGCTTCCGGACTGGGCGCCTTCCCGCGCTCGCGTCCGTCCTGACGTCAAAATCCTCTGGCCGATGTCGCCGGACGGAAGCACCCCGCACCCCTTCCCAGATGGCGGGATGACCCCGTCGCGATCTACGACGCCCGGCCGCCAGATCCTACGTTGGTCTCGTCTGGTTCGGGGCCTGCTGCGGTCGCTGCGGACCCGGACTGGCTCCCGGGGGCTGGGGCGGCTGCGTCTTCGGTTGCGCGGGTGAAGCCTCGCGCGGCGGCACGCCCGTCTTACCAGCCATCGGATTCTTCCCTGTGCTCATCACACACCTCCATGTGGTGTGGGTTCGGCTGGACGTTCTGCCCAACCATGAGCGAAAGGCTACCGAGCGCGACCCGCGAGTCAAGGGGCTTCGCCTTGCTGCTTATATTGCAACGCGAAAGCCCATCGACACCGCGCGGGCTGGCTGTCCACATCGCTCGCGGCGAGCGCCTACGTCCCCCGCCGCGGGCAGCATCTCCTGGGAGCCGCGGGCAGCTCGATTGCTATAGTGCGGACGACCGACGCACGCTCGCAGGGGGCCGTCGATGCTTGCCGAAGGTACGAAGCGGGGTCCCTACGTGTCCCGCTCACTGCGATGGGGACGACCGCTGGTCGCGGCCGCGCTCAGCCTGACGGTCGGGGCGCCTGCGCTCGCCGGCACCACCGGCAGGCTGACCGGCCGCGTCGTGGACGAGAAGCAGCAGCCGCTCGCCGGCGTCGAGGTCCTTGTCGAGGGGCAGCGGCTCCGGGGGATCACGGACGATCGGGGGACCTACTTCGTCATCGGCATCCCGGGCGGCCGCTGCACCGTGCGCATGAGCCTGATCGGGTACGCGGCGTACGCCGCGAACGTGGAGATCGCGCCCGACTTCTCGACCGCGCTGGACGCCGCGCTGACGACCGAGGCTGTGAACGAGGCGGTGGTGAACGCGGAGCGCCCGCTGCTGCAGAAGGACGCCACCGGGACCGTGCGGTTCCTGAGCGGCGACGAGATCCGGCGGCTGCCCACACGCGGCTACCTTGAAGCGCTGGCGCAGGAGCCGGGGGTGGTGAACATCGTGCGGCAGGTCGCCCTCGAGGGCACGAACTCGAACACGCTCGTCCTGCGCGGCGGCCTGCCGGACGAGACGGCCTACTACGTGGACGGGTTCTCGCGGCGGGACCCGCTCACCGGCAACTCCTCGAACGCGATCAACAACAGCGCGATCGAGGAGGTGGTGCTCTTGAACGGCGGCTTCAACGCCGAGTACGGCCGCATCATGTCCGGCGTGGTGAACGTGGTCACCAAGGAGGGTGGGGAGAACTACAGCGGCTCGTTCGAGGCCCTGACCGACAATCTGGCCGGCACGGGTGACCCGGTCTTCGACGCCGGGATCCACGACTACAACGTCTATGACGGCGCCTTCGGCGGCCCGCTCATCAAGGGCCTGGCCCTGGGCTCGTTCTACGTCAGCGGCCAGCGTCGCTCGCAGTACGACGGCGCGCCGCGGTCGAACTACACCGAGCCGCTGCCCAGCAACTCGCTCGGCGGCTGGACCGGTCAGGGCAGATTGCGGCTCACGTTCGGCCCGAACGCTGGCCTCAAGCTCGGCGTGCTGAACACGCGCGACGACTGGACCGAGTACCGGAACAGCTATCGCTTCGATCTCGCACACATGCCGCGCCACGAGGACCGCAACCAGTCGTACACGGGCGAGTTCCACCACCAGCTCAACGCACGCTTCTTCTACACGATCGGCGCCTCGTTCCTGCGCACGACGCGGAAGCGCGGCGACGGGCTGTTCTTCGACGATCTGGCCGCCTACTCACGGACGCCGCACCCGCAGCTGCACGAGGACATCCCGTGGTTCTACCCGGGCCTCAGCGGCACGCCCGGCGACCCGCTCTCAGACTCGCTCGCCTCGCGCGTGCTCGCGATCCCGGGCAGCACCGGCGCGCTGTGGGACGACTACCTGCGCCGCGAGTCGCAGTCCGCCGCGATCCGGGCCGACTTCACGTCGCGGATCAACGCGTCCCACCAGATCAAGGCAGGCGTGCAGGGCGACAAGTACGAGCTTCGCTTCTACCAGAACTACTTCCCGTCGAACTTCACGCCCGGCCAGTTCGACATCAACGCCTACGGGTTCGACGAGAACGCGAACAAAGGCCAACTGGACCCGCTGGACGGCCCGCGCAAGCCGATCACGGCTTCGGCATACCTCCAGGACAGCTACGAGCGTGGCGGCCTCGTCGCCAACGTCGGGTTGCGCTACGACTACCTGGACGTGAACGAGAAGGCGCTGGTCAACCCAGACCGGCCGCTGGGCCCGGACAACATACTCACCGACGCCGACCTCACCGACGCCAAGACGTACGGTCGGATCAGCCCGCGCGTCGGCATCGGCTTCCCGGTGAACCCGCGCACCATGCTGCACGTGAACTGGGGCCAGTTCTACCAGCAGCCGGATTTCCAGGAACTCTACGTCTCCTACCGGTTCCTCGAGTACAAGATCCAGAGGGGCGGCTACTACGTGCCGTTCGGCAATCCGAACTTGAAGCCGGAGATGACCACGGCGTACGAGGTCGGGATCGCGCACCAGTTGAACGACTTCTCGACGTTCGACGCGTCGGCCTATTACAAGGACGTGAAGGATCTTGTGCAGGTGAAGCAAGTTCCGTCCGCGCCGTACTCGTTCGCGGCGTTCCGCAACGTGGGCCGCGCCTCGCTGACGGGTGTCGACCTGGGTTTCACGATGCGCAGGATGAACCACATCAACGCCAGCCTGGGCTACAGCCTGTCCTCCGCGACGGGCACCGGCACGGGGTCGAGCACGCGGAACGTGGCGTGGATCGCGAGCCTGTTTCCTTCGCAGCAGCGGCCGCTCGCGTTCGACCAGCGCCACAAGCTGGCGGTGAATCTCGGGCTCAGCTATCTGAAGGACGAGGGACCGAAGTGGAGGAACCACACCCCGCTGGCGGACGTGGACGTGAACGTGCTTTACAACCTGGCCAGCGGCATGCCGTACACGTCCACGCTGGTGCTCGACGAGGTGACGCAGTTGAACGTGTCGCAGCAGCCCACGGGCGTGCTCAACGAGCATAACTCGCCCTGGACGCAATCGTTCGACTTCAAGATCACGAAGGGCATGCGGTTCTGGGGCACGACGCTCAACGCTTACGTGTGGGTGCTGAACGCGTTCAACGCGCAAAACGCGCTCCTCGACTACCAGGGCACGGGCGGGCCGTACACGACGGGCTTCCTCGACACCGAACCCGGCCGGGCCGTGGCCTCCCTGCTACGCCAAGAGGGGATCGACCCGGATCACGCCTACGCGCTCGCCACGCACAGGTCGGACATGTTCAGCTCCCCGCGCTCGGTCCACTTCGGCCTGCGGATGGATTTCTAGGAGCCGAACCCCCGCTTACTTCCCGCGCACCCGCTCCACCAGCTTCGCGATCTGCCGCACGCTCTCGAAGTGATCCGGCAGCACTTCCTGATCGGGGATGGTGATGCCGAACTGTTCCTCGCAGAACGTCACCGTCTTCAAGATCGCCATCGAGTCGAGCAGGCCGTTCGCGAGCAGGGAGTCGTCGACGCCGAGCTTCGAGAGGTCGCGGTCGTAGAACACGTCCTCGACCAGGAACTGGCGAATCGCGGTTTCGGTGGGGCTCAGGCTCATCTCGCTCCCTTCGTCGCGTTCGGATCGAGCAGCGCGCGGCGGTCCACCTTGCCGCTGCTCGTGCGCGGCAGCTCCGTCCGGAACTCGACCGACTCGGGAACCATGTACCGGGGGAGCGTCTGCGCGCAATGCTGCTTGAGCTCGTCCGCGCTCACCTCCGCGCCGGCCCGGCGCACGACCACGGCCGCCAGGCGGTTCGTGATCTCGTCGTCCGGCACCGCCAGCACCACGGCCTCGTCCACGCCGGGGTGCGCGGCGAGCCGGGTCTCGATCTCGCCCAGCTCGACGCGGTAGCCGCGCGTCTTCACCTGGTGGTCGCGGCGGCCGAGGAACTCGAGGTTGCCGTCGGGCAGCACGCGCGCGAGGTCGCCGGTGCGATACGCGCGGTCGCGGATGCCGGGCGCGATGTCGATGGTCTGGAGCGCCAGCGCCGAGCGCTCGGGCTTGCCCCAGTAGCCGCGCATCACCGAGGCGCCGCGCACCCACAGCTCGCCGACGCCACCCGCGGGCACCGGGCGCAGGGCTTCGTCGAGGACCAGCGCCTCGTCGTACGGGCAGGCGCGCCCGATCGAAAGCGGCGTCTCGCCGTCCGGCGCATGCTTCACCTCGAGCCACGTGCACACGTTGGTCTCCGTGGGCCCGAACAGGTTCGCGAACCGCGCGTGCGGCGACAGCGCCATCAGCTGGCGCAGGTACTTGTTCGGGAACACCTCGCCCGCGAACAGCAGCACGCGCAGCGCGGACAGGTCCAGCTTCTCGAGCCCGCCGCGCGTGAGCATCAGCACCAGCGAGCTGGGCGTGCAGTACCACACCGAGAGCCGCTCCTCGGCCCACCGTGCGGCGACCGCGGCGGGGAACGCGGCGATGCGCGGGCTCACCGGATGGAGCGCCGCGCCGGCCGCGGCGGTGGCGAACAGGTCGAACGTGGAGAGATCGAAGTGGAACGGCGCCTGGTTGGCGACCCGGTCGCGCTCGGTGAGCGCGAACGTCTCCGCCGCCCAATCGGTGAACACGCGGCAATTGCGATGCGACAACATCACGCCCTTGGGCTCGCCGGTGGAGCCGCTGGTATAGAGGATGTAGGCGAGATCGTCCTCGAGCGCCGGCGAGTCGAACGCGCGCGAGTCCTCGGCGGCGAGCGCCGCCCACGGCACGCCGGGCAGGCCCGCCACGCGCGGCAGCTCGGCGCGCGGGTCGCTCTCGTCCGCGAACCACAGCGCGCGCATCGGCGCGCGACCAGCGAACGCCTCGTCCAGCGCCGCGGCGCCGTCGCGGGTGGTGACGAGGCCCGCCACCTCGCAGTCGTGAGCGATGTAAGCGAGCCTCACCGCGGGCGATGCGGGATCCACGGGCACGTACGCGGCACCCGCCTTCATGATGCCGTAGAGCGCGACGATGGCGTCGGGCGACTTGGGGAGCCACAGCGCCACGCGATCGCCGCGGCGCACGCCGTGCGCCACGAGCGAACGGGCGAAACGGTTCGAGCGCTGCTCGAGCTCTCTGTAGTCGAGCGTGACGCCGTCCATGACGATCGCCGGCGCACTCGGATGCCGCTCCGCGGAGAGCGTGACCAGCCGCGGCAGCAGCCGGTGGACGTTCATAGCCCGAGGCAGCTGGCGATGATCTTCCGCTGCATCTCGCTGGTGCCGGAGTAGAGCGTTCCGGAGAGCGCGTCGCGCACCTCGCGCTCGATCGGGTACTCCTTCATGTAGCCGTAACCGCCGTGGAGCTGGAGCGCGTCCAGCGCCGCCTTCGAGTGCATCTCGCTCACGAACAGCTTCGCCATCGCGGACTCCAGCACGGCGTTCTTCCCCTGCCCGGTGAGCCAGCCCACCTTGTAGAGCAGCCAGCGCCCGGCCTCGATCGCCACCTTCATGTCGGCGATGCGGTCGGCGACCGCCGTGAACTTGGCGATCGGCTGGCCGAACTGCTTCCGCTTCTTGGCGTAGGCGATGCAGTCGTCCAGCAGCCGCTCCATGGCGCCCAGGTGCCCGGCGAAGATGCAGGCGCGCTCCCACTCCATCGCGGAGCTGAAGATGCGCATGCCCGCGCCTTCGGGGCCGAGCCGCGCGCTCTCGGGCACGAAACAGTCCTCGAACACGACCTCGCCCATCGGCGAGGTGCGGAGTCCCATCTTGGCGATCGCCTTCCCGAACGTGACGCCCTTCGTCTCGCGCGGCACCAGGAACGCGGTGAGCGCCGGCGACTGGCCGTCGCGCTGCAGATAGGCGAACGCCAGCGCCACGTCGGCCACGGGCGCGTTGGTGGCGAACGTCTTCTGGCCGTTGAGGACGTATCCGCCGCGCGCGCGCACCGCGCGCGAGGTGAGCGAGAACACGTCCGACCCCGAGCCGGGCTCGGTGATGGCGTGGGCGCCGATCGCCTCGCCGCTCACGAGGCGCGGCAGCCAGGCGCGCTTCTGCTCCTCGTTGCCATAGTGGACGAGCGGCATCTGCACCGCCCACATCTGCGCGTTCAGGCTGAAGACGAGACCGTTGTCGCGGCAGCCCCAGCCCAGGGCTTCCATGGCGATCGTGGTGGTGACGAGATCCTGCGCCTGGCCGCCGTACTCGGCCGGCACCGGCAGGCCCAGCAAGCCGAACTCGGCGCACTTCTGCCAGCAGTCACGCGGGAAGCAGCCGTCGTGGTCGCGCTGCTCGAGGTCGTGGTTCAGCTCCTCGCGCGCGAACGCGCGCACCGCGTCCCTGAGTTCGCGCTGCTCGGTCGAGACCTCGAAGTCCACGCGGGGTGCTCAGTGCGCGCCGCGTGCGCGCGCGGGCTGCGACTGGGCTTTCGGGGGAACGTGCCGGGTGCGGGCATGGGACACAGCCAGCAGCACCGGCACGCGTACCCCGTGGAGCGACGCGGCGAGCGAAGGACTCGCGAAGCTCCGTACCAGTGAACGTTGGAGCGTAGGGCCGAACCCGGCGAGCGGCACCGCGAGGTGGAGCGGTGTCTCGGTGGTGGCGGCGCGCGCGCGACGCGCGCAGGAATGCCCGGCGACGAGGGCGTGCGGGCCCGCGTAAGGCAAGGGGTTGCTCCTGGTGTGCAAGGGGGGGACAGGCCAGAGG
>Ga0209811_10000347_pt1 | contig 20470 bp, 17 predicted proteins | sample Coa_R1_6_FD_187161 | JGI IMG/M metagenome (GOLD analysis project Ga0209811, IMG submission 187161) | Surface soil microbial communities from Centralia Pennsylvania, which are recovering from an underground coalmine fire. - Coalmine... | ecosystem: Environmental > Terrestrial > Soil >... | reverse complement strand
CGAGATAGGCGGGCAAGCCCCCGGCGAGTGGGACCGCGATGATCTCCGGAAGTTCGTAGGGGTGCCCGGACCGGATTGCGGCCTCGAGCGCCGCGTAGCGCTCGCGCGTAGTCTTGATCAGCATCGGAAATTCCTCTGCATCCTCGGTCTTCCCCTGCCATCGGTAGACCGAGCGGCATGGCGAAAGGATGTTGACGCAGGCGGCGAGGTGTTGCTCGATGAGCGTGTGGCCGAGCCTGCCGGCGCTGTCGCGGTCGGGCATGTTCGTGATCACTAGGTAGGCGTCGGCGGGCTTCACGCGGCGATCTCGTTCGACGCGAGCCACTCGACGACCGTGGGATAGCTCAGGCGCACGCCGAGCTCGCCCTTGAGGCGATCGTTTGACAGGCGCCGCGACTCGCTCATGAACGACAGGAGGTCCGCGGGAACCACACGCGAGGCTTCGGCGCGCGAGACGCGCCGCGGCCGCGGGAGGCCCGCGTGGTCGGCGACGAGGTCGAGCCAATCGCCCATCTTGATTGCGCTGTCGTCGCTCGCGTTGTAGGTGCCCGACGCGCCGGCGGCGTGCAGCGCCGCTGCGACGATCGCCGCCAGATCGTCGGCGTGAATGTGGTTGGTGTAGACGTCGTCCTCCCGGTACAGCGCGGGCGTGCCGCGAGTGATGTGAGCCAGCGGCAGACGGTCGCGGGCGTAGATGCCCGGCGCGCGCAGGATCACGATCTCCACGCCTTCACGCGCGCCCCACTCGGAAACGGCCAGCTCGGCGTCCAGCCGCCGCCTGGCGCGCTCGGTGACGGGACGCGGCGCGCGGGTCTCGTCGACGGGCTCGCCAGCGCAGTCGCCATACACGCCGCTCGTGGAAAGGTACACGAACCGCCGTGGTAACATGGCGCCGCTTTTCGCCGCCGACGACAGCGCCGCAACCAGGTTGCGCGTGCGCGAATCCCGCGAACCGACCCTGGCAGGTGGCGCCAGGTGGACAACGCGGTGTGCCCGCCCTGCAAGCCGCTCGAGCGATTCGGGAATGTCGAGATCGCCCTCGATCTGCTCGACACCGGAGGAAGCGAGCGCGGAATCGGGCGATCGGACCAGTGCGCAGAGGCGGTACCGTTGCCTCAGGAGAGGCAAGGCACGGCGCGCGATGTCGCCGCAGCCGATGATGAGCAGGGATTCCACGAGGGAATTTTACTCCGCACAGAGATGGCGCATCAGGTCACGATCCGCAATACCGGCCACCAGTTCCAGCTGCAGGACGGGTCGAGCATCCTGCAGGGGGCGCTGGACGCGGGGCTGGTGCTCCCCTACGGCTGCCGCGACGGGGCCTGCGGCAGCTGCAAGGGAAAGCTGATCGAGGGCCGGATCGACTACGGCCGCTATTCGGAAAAGGCGCTCACGCCCCAGGAGCGCGAGCACGGCCACGCTCTTTTCTGCCAGGCGAAGCCGCTATCGGACGTCGTGATCGAGGCGCGCGAGGTGCGCAAGGCGGGGGACATCCAGGTGCGGAAGCTTCCCGCGCGCGTGCACAAGCTCGAGCGCGCCGCAGACGACGCCATGATCGTCTATCTCAAGCTTCCGGCGAACGAGCGCCTGATGTTCCTGCCGGGGCAGTACATCGACATTCTCCTCAAGGACGGAACGCGGAGGAGCTTCTCGATGGCGAACGCACCCCACGACGACGAATTCGTCCAGCTCCACGTGCGCCACGTTTCCGGCGGCGCGTTCACCGATCACGTTTTCAAGACCATGAAAGAGCGCGACATCCTGCGCTTCGAGGGGCCGTTCGGCACGTTTTTCCTGCGCGAGGAATCGGAGAAACCCATCGTGTTCGTCGCCTCCGGAACCGGATTTGCGCCGATCAAGTCGGTGATCGACGCCGCACTCAGAAAAGGCTCGTCGCGGCCGATGACGCTCTACTGGGGAGCGCGCCGGCCCAAAGACCTCTACCTCGATGCGCTTCCTGCGCGCTGGGCGGCCGAGCACCCGCGCTTCAAGTACGTCCCGGTGATCTCCGACGGGCTCGCCGAGGACCGCTGGACCGGCCGGACCGGATTCGTGCACCGGGCGGTGATGGAAGATCTGCCCGACCTCGCGGGTTTCCAGGTCTATGCCTGCGGCGTTCCGATCATGGTCGACTCGGCGCGTCGCGACTTCACCGGGAAGTGCGGGCTGCCGGAAAACGAGTTCTTCTCCGATTCGTTCACCACCGCGGCGGACAAGGCGTCCTGATCCGGCTACGCCGGGGTTTCGCCCAGATAGGCCTCGCGCACCCTCGGGTCGGCGAGCAGCGTGCGCCCCTCCCCCGAGAGCGCGATTTCACCGCTTTCCATCACATAAGCGCGGTGCGCCAGGGCCAGCGCGCCCTGCGCGTTCTGCTCCACCAGGAGCACCGTGACGCCGGCGCGGTTGATGTCGCGTATCACTTCCAGGATCCGCCGGGCCGCCATCGGCGCGAGCCCCATGCTCGGCTCATCGAGCGCGAGCAGCGTAGGCCGGCTCATGAGCCCGCGGCCGATGGCGAGCATCTGCTGCTCCCCGCCCGACAGGGTTCCGGCAATCTGATCACGTCGCTCGGCGAGGCGCGGAAAGAGCTCGAACACGCGGGCGCGGTCCGACGCCACGCCCGAGTCGGCCCGCGCGTAGGCGCCCATCGCGAGGTTCTCCTCGACGGAGAGTCGTGAGAAAATGCCGCGCCCCTCGGGAACCATCACCAGACCCGCGCGCGCGCGCCGGAACGCCGGAACCCCCGAGATCTCCCGATCGCCGAAGGAAATCGATCCCGCGGCTGTCGGCACCAGGCCCGCCACCGCGCGCAGCGTGGATGATTTTCCCGCCCCGTTGGCCCCGATGAGGCACACGAGCTCGCCTTGGGCGACTTCGAGATCGACCCCCTTCACCGCGCGGATTCCCCCGTACCGCACTTCCAGGCCCCGGATCCGGAGCAGGCTCACTGCGGCCGCTCCGCGGACGGATCGCCGAGATAGGCCTCCACCACCTTCGGATCGCACTGCACCTCGGCCGGGTCGCCTTCGGCGATGCGCCGTCCGTAATCGAGGACCAGGACCCGGTCGCACACGCTCATCACCAGGCGCATGTCGTGCTCGATCAGGAACAGCGTCGTGCCGTCGTCGCGAATGCGCTTCAGCAGCGCCCGCAGCTCCGCGGTCTCGGACGCATTCATGCCCGCCGCGGGCTCGTCGAGAGCCAGGAGGACGGGATCGGTCGCGAGGGCCCGGGCGATCTCCAGCCTGCGCTGGTCTCCGTACGGCAGGTTTCCGGCCGCCTCGTTCGCGCGGGAGCGAATGCCGACATAGTCGAGCAGCTCCGCGGCGCGGCGCTCGATTCCCGCCTCCTCGTCGCGCGTCGCCGCTCCGCGCAGCACCGCGCCCAGCACTCCGGCGCGCGTACGCACGTGCCGGCCGATCATCACGTTCTCCAGCGCGGACAGGTTGGCGAACAGGCGGATGTTCTGGAAGGTGCGCGCTATGCCGTGCGCCGCTACCCGGTCGGGCTTGAGCCCGGCGATGCTCCGTCCATCGAGCGCAAAAGAGCCGCGATCGGGAGGCGAGAGACCGGTGAGCAGGTTGAACAGCGTGGTTTTCCCGGCCCCGTTCGGACCGATCAACCCGAATATCTGGCCGCGGGAGATCGAGAAGCTGACGTCCGCGAGCGCCTCGATGCCGCCGAAGCGCTTGCTCACGTTGTGCGCCTCGAGCAGCGCGCTCACCGCGTTCTCCCGGCCGCCGGCACGTCGCGCGCCGTGAGCTCGCGTTTCCTGACCGCGGAAGGCCAGAGCCCGCCCGGGCGCAGCGCCATCACGAGCACCAGAGCGAAGCCGAAAATGAGCATGCGGATCACTTCCGGCTCGATCAGCACTTTGCCAAAGAGCTGCCGCTGCGCCGGCTCCACCGTGAAGCGCAGGAATTCCGGCACGAAAGACAGGAGCAACGCGCCCAGGATCACGCCCCAGATGTTGCCCATCCCGCCGAGCACGACCATCGAGACCACCATGATCGACTCGACCAGAACGAAGCTCTCGGGCGAGACGAATCCCTGGATCGCCGAGAACATGCCACCTGCCACGCCGCCGAAGCTCGCCCCCATGGCGAAAGCGAGCAGCTTCAGCCGCGTGGTGTCGATGCCCATCGCGCGAGCTGCTATTTCGTCCTCGCGGATCGCCTCCCAGGCGCGGCCGATACGCGAGTTCTGCAGCCGCAGGCAGACGAAGATCACCGCGACCAGAACGACGAGCAGCAGGTAGTAGTACTTGATCGGCCCGCTGAAGACCAGGCCGAAAACGGTGTCGGACTTCGAGAAGTCGATCCCGTCGATCCGGAACGGGTCGATGCGCGCGATCCCCTGCGGCCCGTTGGTGATGTTGACGGGCCGGGACAGGTTGTTCAGGAATATCCGTACGATCTCGCCGAAACCCAGGGTGACGATCGCGAGATAGTCGCCGCGCAGCTTGAGCGTCGGAGCTCCGATCAGGACGCCGAAGAGCGCCGCCACGGCCGCGCCGATCGGCAGGATCGCCCAGAACGGCCAATGCAGGCCGAAGTGAGGCGAGGCGAGCAGCGCGTACACGTAGGCTCCCACCGCGTAGAAGGCGATGTAGCCGAGGTCGAGCAGCCCGGCGAAGCCGACGACGATGTTCAGACCCAGCGACAGTAGAACGAAAAGGAACGCGAGGTTGGTGATCCGGACCCACGTCGTGCCGGCCGCCGCGAGCGCAAAGGGCAGGGCGAGGAGCGCGAGCGCGACCGCGGCGGTACCGACCCACGGCGCCGCCGGATGTCGCTTCAGGCCGGCGAGTTCTTCGAGCATCTACGCCCTGTCCCCGACCCGCTCGCCGAGCAGTCCGGAAGGCCGCAGCACCAGCACGCCGATCAGCACAATGAAGGCGAACACGTCCTGGTAGTTCGACCCGAACACGTTCCCGGTAAGGTCGCCGATGTAGCCGGCGCCCAGGGCCTCCACGACGCCCAGGAGCACACCGCCGAGCATCGCTCCGGGGATGTTGCCGATGCCGCCCAGCACCGCCGCGCAGAAGGCCTTCAGCCCGAGCTGCGAGCCCATCGTGTAGTGGGCGATGCCGTAGTAGGTCGCGACCATGACTCCGGCGACGGCGGCAAGCGCCGCGCCGATGACGAAGGTCAGCGCGACGATGCGGTTCGCGTCTATGCCCATCAGCCCCGCGACCCGGGGATCGTGGGCGGTCGCGCGCATCGCCGTCCCGAGCCTGGTGCGGTACACGAGCGCCGCGAGGCCGGCCATCATCAGCACCGAAATCGAGATGATCGCGATCTGCACGCTGGTGATGGTCGCCCCCCCGATCGGGTACGACTGCACCTTGATGATCTGCGGAAACGCGAGCGGGTTGCGGCTCCAGATCAACATCGCGAGGTGCTGCAGGATGATCGAGACGCCGATCGCCGTGATCAGCGGCGCGAGACGGGGCGCGCCGCGCAGGGGTCGATACGCCACGCGCTCCATGGCATATCCGAGGAGCATGCACGCAGGAATCGCGCAGCCCGCGGCAACGAGGACGATCACGAGCGGCGGCAGGCCGGTCGGCGCGAGCGCGCCGATCACCGAGTAGGCCACCATGGCACCGACCATCACCACTTCGCCGTGCGCGAAGTTGATCAGCTGGATGATGCCGTAGACCATCGTGTAGCCGAGGGCGACCACGGCATAGACCGCTCCCAGGGTCAGCCCGTTGATCAGCTGCTGGATGAAGATATCCACGCAGGCAGACTACTCGATGGCCGCGAGCGCGACGAGAAAAGAAAACGGCACCCGCAGGTGCCGTCGTGGGAGCGCCTTCAAGCGCCTACTTCTTCGCGGCGTCTCCGGCGTTCGATGACGCGGACTGGGCAACGAAGTCCTCGTATTTCACGGTCTTGCCGCTCTTGATGATCGCGATCGGGGTGAGTTGGCCTGCCTTCATGGTGAAAATCGTCATTTCGGCGTCGCTCCGGTCGCCCTTGGCGTCGAAAGCGATCCTGCCGGTGGCGCCCGTGAAGTCGATCTTTTGCAGCTCGGGCAGGTACTTCGCGGGATCGGCCGAGTCCGCCTTCTTCATCGCCGCGATGAGCAGGTTCGTCGCATCGTACGTAAACGGCGAGTACAGGATCGGGTCGATATTGAAGCGTTTCCTGTAGGCGTCCAGGAATTTCTTCGAAGCGGCCTGCGGAGGAATGCCCGCCTGGGAGCACAGGAGCCCGTCCGCCGCTTCGCCCGCGAGCTGCTTCATGTTGTCGGTGCAGGAGCCGTCGCCGAAGGAGAAGACCGCCTTGATGCCGAGCTCGCGGCCCTGCCTGAGCAGCGGGCCGCCGGTGGCGTCCATGCCGCCGTAGAACACGGCGTCCGGGCCGCTTCCTTTCACCTTGGTGAGGACCGCCTTCCAGTCCGTGGTCTTGTCGGTACCCCTTTCGCGCGGAAGCACCTTCACGCCCGCGGCGGTCAGCGTTTTCTCCACCTCGTTCGCTAGGCCTTCGCCGTACGCGGTCGCGTCGTCGATGACCGCGGCCAGCCTGGGCTTCACCGTTGCGGCGAGATAGTTCGCGATCGCGGGGCCTTGCTGATCGTCGCGCCCGACGACGCGGAAAACGTTCTTGAATCCCTGCTCGGTGAGCTTGGGGTTGGTCGCCGAGCCGGTGATCATCGGGACCGGTGGATTGGCGCCGTTGTAGATCGCCGACGCCGGGATGGTGACGCCGGAGTTGAGATGCCCGACCACGCCCGCGACCTTGGTGTCGACCAGCTTTTGCGCCACCGTGGTGCCGACCTTGGGGTCGGCCTGGTCGTCGAGCGAGATCAGGTCGAACTGCACGTCCTTGCCCCCGATCTTCGCTCCTGCCGCGTTGGCCTCCTCGATCGCGAGCCGCGCGCCGTTCTCGTTGTCCTTGCCGAGGTGGGCGATACCTCCGGTCAGTGGCGCGACGCTGCCGATGACCACCGAAACCTTGCCCGAGGCCGAGGCTTTCTTGTCATCGCTGCAACCGGAGGCGACCGCAAGGATCAGAGCGACGGCGAAGAATGGAATGCGGGTCATGGCAGGCTCCGTGGCAGGACAGGGTGATCGGCGCGGACAGGGCCTATTTCAAGGTCATCACGAACTTCGCCAGCGTCTTGGCTTCTTCGTCGTTGACGGTACCGTTCGGCGGCATCGGGATCGGGCCCCACACGCCGGTCGATCCGCCCTTGATCTTCGAGGCGAGATACGCTTCGGCGTCCTTGCGCGCCTTGTACTTGGCGGCGACGTCCTTGTACGCGGGTCCGACGAGCTTCTTGTCCACCTGGTGGCAGCTGAGGCAGGCCTTGTCCTTCAGAAGCTGCTCCGCGTCGGCGGCGAGCACCGCTCCGCTGGCGAGTGCGAGGCCGAGGGACATCGAGACGGCTAGGACTTTCATGAAAATCTCCTGGGTGAAAAATTCGGGCCATGCTACTGGATTTTGTCCGGCTTGAAAACCTGCGCGACGAGATCCTCCAGCCGATCGACCGGGGCGAGGCAGACGGTGCCTTCGCACACCCAGGCGCTGACCCGGTCGCCGGCGGGTTTCGCGAGCACCGGCGGCAGATCGGTCGTTGCGTTATCGATAGCGATCACCATGGTCTGGGGCAGGTAGCGACGCGCGAGCTCTCCGTGCCAGCGGCGCACCTCACCCTGTGGCCCGCGCAGGATCACGGTGCGGGTCGGCTGCTGGTGCTCCTCGAGCGCGGCGAGCAGCGTCGCGTGCCCTCCCGCGTGCTCGCGGAGCTCGGAGTGGAACTGCGCGAGCGTGCGCTCGGCCGCGAGCGCGTAGCGTGACTCGCCGGTGAGGAAGTGCAGTCGCTGGAGCGCGAACGCGGCGACACCGTTCCCCGAGGGGGTGGCGTTCTCGTACCCGGGCTTGGGACGGTGGATCAGCTTTTCGTGATCGTGGCTGGTGAAGAAGAAGCCGCCGTTCTCGCGGTCCTCGAACTGCTCGAGCAGCACCTCGGCGAGGTCCTCGGCGAAGGCGAGCACGGCCGTGTCGAACTCCGCCTGCAGCGTCTCGATGAGCGCCGCGAGAAGAAAGGCGTAGTCGTCGAGGTACGCGTTGAGATGGGCCTTCCCGTCCTTGTAGGTGGCGAGAAGCCGGTTGTTCTTCCACATGCTTGCGCGGATGAAGCCGAGCGCCTTCTTCGCGGAGGCGAGCCAGTCCGCTCGCCCGAACACCGCGGCGGCGCGCGCCATGCCCGCGATCATGAGCGCGTTCCAGCTGACCAGCACCTTCTCGTCGCGGCCGGGGTGCACGCGTTCCTCGCGCGCGTCGAAAAGCTTCTTCCTTGCCGAAGCGAGCAGGCGGGCGCATTCCTCCTCGGTCTTTCCCAGCGTCTCGGCAATCTCCGCGAGCCTGCGGCTGACTCGGAGGTGCCAGTGCGTATTTTCGAAGTTAGGGGGGCCGTCCAGGCCGTAGAACGGCGCGAGCACGGCGTACTCGTCCGCCGAAACGAGGGGGCGCACCTCGTCGGGCGTCCAGACGTAGAACTTGCCTTCCTCGTGCTCCGAATCGGCGTCGAGCGACGAGTAATAGCCGCCCTCGCCGGATTGCATCTCGCGCATCACCCAGGCTGCGGTTTCCTCGGCGACGCGCGCGAACAGGGGATTCTGCGACGCCGTCCAGGCGTCCGCGCAAAGGCGCAGGAGCGGCCCGTTGTCGTAGAGCATCTTCTCGAAGTGAGGGATCATCCACTCCGCGTCGACGCTGTAGCGCGCGAAGCCCCCGCCGAGCTGATCGTAGATGCCCCCGAGCGCCATGCGCTCCAGTGTGTAGGTCGCGACCCGCCCGGCCGCACCGTCGCGCGCCGCGGCCGAGCGCCGGAGGCAGAACTCGAGCTCGGCGGGGTGCGGGAACTTGGGCGCCCCGCCGAATCCTCCGTGGCGCGAATCGAAATTGGTCTTGAGGCTGCGCAACGCGGCGTCGATCGGCTCGGTCGAGAGCTCCGAATGGTGGACCGGGGCGCCGGGCTGCATGCCCTGGAACGTGGCGAGCAGGGTCTCGTTCTGCCGGCCGATCTCTTCGCGGTGCTCGCGGTAGACCCGCGCGATGCGCTCTAGCACCTGGGGAAATCCGGGCAGGTTGTAGCGCTGCTCCTTGGGGAAATAGGTGCCGCCGAAGAAGGGCGTGCCCTCGGGCGTGAGAAACATGGTGAGCGGCCAGCCCCCCGGGCGCTGCGCCAGCATCTGGTGCGCGAGCTGGTAGATCTGGTCGAGGTCGGGGCGCTCCTCGCGGTCCACCTTGATGTTCACGAACAGTCGGTTCATGAGGGCCGCGACCTCCGGGTCCTCGAAGGATTCGTGCGCCATCACGTGGCACCAGTGGCAGGCGGAGTAGCCGACCGAGAGCAGGATCGGCTTGTCCTCGGTGCGCGAGCGCGCAAGCGCCTCCTCGCTCCAGGGATACCAGTCGACCGGGTTGTCCGCGTGCTGCCGAAGATAGGGCGAGGTCTGATCGGCGAGGTGGTTGGGCATCGGGTTTGCGGCAGGTTGCAGGAGATTATACTTTCTACTCCGCGGCTGCCCGCCGATCGCTCGAAGGAATTCCCATGACTCAGACGAGCTCGCAAGGATCCGGCCCTTTGGCGCTGTGGCACCGCCACCCGCTCAGAGTGCATATCGCGACGGTGTTCACCACGGTGATCTTCGCGGCGTGCGGGACGATCGCCTGGAGCAACCACGTTCAAGGGAAGCGCATCGTGCTCGGGGCCGCCGTGGACCTCATCGACCGGATCGAGGTCGAGGCCGGCACCGCGCTCGATAGCCTGTTCGAGCCCGTGGAAACCGTGGTCACCTGGGCGTCGGTCGCCCCTCTCACCTCCGCCGGATCGCTGCGCGAGCGCATGTCCTCGCTGCCGACGCTCGCCGAGGTGCTGAAGCGCCGGCCTCAGGTCGCCGCCGTCTACGTCGGGTACGCCAACGGCGACTTCTTCCTGGTGCGCGCGCTTCGCGACGACGCATCGAGGAAGGAGTTCGGGGCGCCGCGGCACGCGGCTCTGCTCGTGCAAAGCCTCGAGCGCCGGCGCGGCGCGATCGAGCCGCGCTTCATGATTTTCGATTCGGCACTGCAACGCATATCGGGCTCGACCCCGCGCGAGTATCGCTTCGAGCCTCGCGGCCGCCCCTGGTACGTCGAAGCCATGAAAGCGCGCGACGCGGTCGTCACGGCGCCTTATGTGTTCTTCACGACGCGCCAGGTGGGCCTGACCATTGCGCGGCGCGCCGGGAACGGACGCGCCGTCGTCGGCGCCGACGTGTCCCTGTCCCGCATCTCGGAGACGCTGAGCCGGATACGCCCCACTCCGTCGTCCCAGCTCGCCGTGTTCGATCCCGCGGGAAATCGGGTCATCGCCTTCTCGGATCCCGCGCGGCTCGCGGCCGGCGCCGCCGGCGAGAAAGCCGTGCTCGCGGGAATCGGCGAGGTGTCGCCCGTGCTGGAAGCCGTTGCCGCCGATGCGCCGCGCTTTGCCGAGACCACCCGCTTCGAGAGCGGCGGGCGCGAGTGGCTGGCCAAGGTTTCACGGGCGAGCCCCGGCGCGGGCGGCCTCGCCTCGTTCGCGATCGCGACGCCGCTCGACGAGCTGCTGCGCGCGGAGAACGCCGCCCTCCGGCGCACCATTGCGCTCGCGGCCCTGGTGATTCTCGCCTGCGTGCCGCTCACCTGGTGGATCTCGCGGCGCATCGCGGAAAACCTGCGCGACCTCACCCACCAGGCGGCGGCGATCCGGCGGTTCGATTTCAGCGCGGCGCCGGCCCCGCGCACGCGGATCAGCGAGATCTTCGACCTGGGCCGCACGATGGGCGATATGCGCGGAACCATCCGCAAGTTTCTGGACATCACCACGGCGCTCGCCTCCGAGCGCAACTACGAGCGCCTGATGCAGCGCGTCCTGAAAGAGGCTCACGACGCGGCCGGAGGCAAGGGCGGGGTCGTCTACCTTCTCGACGACGAGGGCCGCGCCCTGAAGCCCGCAGCGCAGGCCTGGGGAGACGGCCAGAGCGCCGGCCCGCTCGCGGATCTGCCGGTGGAGCACGCCGGCAATCCGGTCGTGGGCGCGACGCGGCAGACGGCCGCCGCGCTGCATTTGCTGGGGGCGAAGCGCCCCGACGGGATGGGGTTCATCGACGCGCACTTCGGCGCGGCGCCCGTCAGGCTGCTGACCGTTCCGCTGCTCAACCGCGCGGGCGAGGCGGTCGGCGTGCTTTGCGTGTTCCTGGAAGGCGGAGCCGAAGAACCCTCTCTCGAGCGTCTCGCCCTGGTCCAGGCTTTCGCGGGAGCGGGCGCTGCGGCGATCGACAATCAGCGCCTGCTGATCATCCAGAAGGCCCTGCTCGAGTCCCTCATCAGCCTGATCGCGACTGCGATCGACTCCAAGTCGCCCTACACCTGGGGCCACTGCCAGCGCGTGCCCGAGCTGACCAAGATGCTGGCCCGCGCCGCCTGCGACGTGAAGACCGGGCCATTCGCGCAGTTCGACATCGACGAGAACGGCTGGGAGGCGCTGCACATCGCGGGCTGGCTGCACGACTGCGGCAAGGTCACGACGCCCGAGTATGTCGTCGACAAGGCGACCAAGCTGGAGACGATCTACGACCGCATCCACGAGATCCGCATGCGCTTCGAGGTGCTCAAGCGCGACGCCGAGATCGCCTGCCTGAAGGCGGTCGCCGCGGGCGGGGACGCGACGAAGCTGCGCGCGGCGCTCGAGGGAGAGCTGCGGACCCTCGACGAGGAATTCGCCTTCGTCGCCACGTGCAACGAGGGGGGCGAGTTCATGGCGCCGGAGAAAATCGCGCGCCTCAAGGCGATCGCCGCGCGCACCTGGCGGCGCACGCTCGACAACCGGCTGGGCGTGTCACGGGACGAGGGCAAGCGCATGGCGCGCGGCCCCTCCACGCCTCTGCCGGCGACGGAATCGCTGCTCGCCGACAAGCCCGAGCACATCATGGAGCGCGGGGCGCGGGACCGGATGCCCGAGGACAACCCCTGGGGATTCAAGGTGAAGATGCCCGAGCACCTCTACAACCGCGGGGAAATCTACAATCTGTGCATCGCGCGCGGCACGCTCACCGAAGAGGAGCGCTACAAGATCAATGACCACATGGCGCAGACGATCATCATGCTCAACAAGCTGCCGTTCCCGAAGCACCTCAAGTCGGTGCCCGAGCTCGCGGGCGGTCACCACGAGAAGATGGACGGCACGGGCTACCCCAAACGCCTCTTCGCCGGCGACATGAGCGTGCCGGCGCGCATCATGGCGATCGCCGACATCTTCGAGGCGCTAACGGCCGCCGATCGCCCCTACAAGAAAGCGAAGACGCTGTCCGAATCGATACAGATCATGGCCCGCATGAAGAAGGATAAGCACGTCGACCCGGACCTCTTCGATCTTTTTCTCGAGTCCGGCGTCTACCGGACCTACGCTGAGCGCTACATGGAGCCGCAATACATCGACGCGGTCGACATCAGCGCCCATATCGGGGCGCGCGAATGACCGGCGGGCGCCGCCGCGCGCTGCTCGCCCTCGCCGCCGGGATCGGTATGCACCCGGCGCTGCGGGCCGCGCTCGCGCAGAGCACGGGAAATCAGGGCGTGCGGACCGCAAAGGGGGACGTCCGCGTCAACGGCAAGCCCACGGTCGTGGGCGGCCTCATCCGTCCGGGCGACACCATCGAGATCGGCAAAGACGCGGTCGCCGCGTTCGTTGTCGGGCAGGACGCGTTTCTGATGAGGAGCAACAGCCGGGCCGAGCTGGCCGGGAGCGGCGCGCTGGTCGCCGCGGTGCAGCTCGTCACCGGGGGCCTGCTCGCGGTGTTCGGCGGCGGCGAGCACCGCCTGACGACCGCGACGGCGACCGTCGGCATCCGCGGAACCGGCGCGTACATGGAGAGCGAGCCCTGGCGCACCTACTTTTGCCTCTGCTACGGCACCGCCGAGGTGGCCGCAAAGCAGGGCGCAGCGCGCGAATCCTACTCGACGCAGCATCACGACGCGCCGCGCTACATCTACGGCGACGGGCGCAAGCAGGCGATCGTGCCGGCGAGCGTGTCGAACCACACCGATGCCGAGCTGATCCTGCTGGAGTCGCTGGTCGGAAGGACCCCGCCTCGGAGCTTCATGGACACCCCGTTCAAATACTGAAGGCTATTCAGCTCCGTCGGTAATCGCGCCCTGGGTGGCGGGCGAGACGAGCTTCATGTACTTCGCCATCAATCCGCGCGTGTAGCGCGGCTTGGGCTGCTTCCACTTCTTTCTCCTCGCCGCAAGCTCCTTCGCCGGGACGTTGAGTTGAAGGAGCAGTTTCTTTGCGTCGATCGTGATCGAGTCGCCCTCCTTCACCAAGGCGATCGTTCCCCCCACATACGCCTCGGGTGCGACGTGGCCCACCACCATGCCCCAGGTCCCGCCGGAGAAGCGCCCGTCGGTGATGAGTCCCACCGAGTCGCCAAGCCCCTGGCCGATGAGGGCCGAGGTCGGCGCGAGCATTTCCTGCATGCCGGGCCCGCCCTTCGGGCCCTCGTAGCGGATCACGAGCACGTCGCCGGGCTTGATCTTCCTCGCCATGATCGCCTTCATCACCGCGTTCTCGGAGTCGAATACGCGCGCCGGCCCGGTGATCGAGGTCTGCTTCAGGCCCGTAATCTTGGCGACGCATCCCTCGGGCGCAAGATTTCCCTTGAGGATCGCGAGATGCCCCTGCGAATACATCGGATTGCTCCAGGGACGGATGACGTCCTGGTCCGCTCGCGGTGCGTCGGGAACGCCCGCGAGCTCCTCGGCGAGCGTCCGCCCGGTGATGGTCGTGCATTCGCCGTGAAGGAGGCCGTGCACGAGCAGCATCTTCAGCACCTGGGGTACGCCGCCCGCTTTGTGGAAATCGACCGCGACGTACTTGCCGGAAGGCTTGAGGTCGCACATAACCGGCACTTTCCGGCGCACGCGCTCGAAGTCGTCGAGCGTCCACTTCACGCCGGCGGCGCTCGCGATGGCGAGGTAGTGCAGCACCGCGTTGGTCGAGCCGCCGGTCGCCATCACCAGCGCGACGGCGTTCTCGATCGACTTGCGGGTGATGATGTCGCGCGGCCGGATGTTCTTCCGGATCGCGTTCATCAGAATCTTCGCCGATTCCGCCGAGGAATCGGCTTTTTCCGCGTGAGGCGAGGCCATCTGCGAGGAGCCGAGCAGGCTCATCCCCAGCGCCTCGTACGAGGACGACATGGTGTTCGCGGTGTACTGGCCGCCGCAGGCCCCCACCGACGGGCAGGCGTTCTTCTCGATGCCGTCGAAATCCTCCTGCGACATCTTGCCGGCTGCGCGCGCGCCCACCGCCTCGAACGCCGAGACGATGGTGAGCTTCTGCCCCTTCCAGGTCCCCGGGAGGATGGTGCCCGCGTAGACGAAAATCCCCGGCACGTTGATTCGCGCCATCGCCATCATCGCGCCCGGCATGTTCTTGTCGCAGCCGCCGACGCACAGCACGCCGTCCATCATCTGGCCGTTGACCGCGGTCTCGATCGCATCCGCAATGACCTCGCGCGAGATGAGCGAGTACTTCATGCCCTCGGTGCCCATGCCGATCCCGTCGGTCACGGTCGGAAAGCCGAACACCTGCGGCATCGCTCCCGCTGCCTTCACCGCAGCCATGGCCCTGTCGACCAGCGGCTGGATGCCCGCGTTGCAGGGGTTCATCGTCGAGTGGCCGTTGGCGACGCCGACGATCGCCTTGTCGAAGTCGCCGTCGCCGAAGCCCACTGCGCGCAGCATCGCGCGGTTGGGCGAGCGCGCGTCGCCATGGGTAATCGTCTTGCTTCTCCAGTTGTCGCTCATGCGGGGAACTCCGGTGCGGGATTGCCGACTATCGGTTAGGCTTTCATTCTACTAGAACCCTCCCGCGTGCTCGTTCACCCGAACTTCGACCCCGTCGCGATCCACCTCGGCCCCCTGGCCGTCCGGTGGTACGGCCTCATGTACCTGGTGGGCTTCGGCCTGGCGTTCTGGCTGGGGCGGCAGCGCATCAAGCGGTCGAGTGCCGGCCGCATCAGTTACGAGGCCCTCGACGATCTGCTGTTCTTCGGCGTGCTCGGCGTTGTCGTCGGTGGCCGGCTCGGCTACGTGCTGTTCTACAAGCCGGGCTACTACCTCTCCCATCTGCTGGAGGTCCCGGCCGTCTGGTACGGCGGGATGTCCTTTCACGGCGGATTCCTGGGCGTGCTGCTCGCCGTGTGGTGGGTGGCGAGAAAGAACAAGCTGAGGTGGCTCGAAGTCACCGACTTCCTGGCGCCGCTCAGTCCGCTCGCCTTCGCCGCCGGAAGGCTCGGCAATTTCATCAACGGCGAGCTCTTCGGCCGCGTCACCGACGTTCCCTGGGGAATGATTTTCCGGAGCGGCGGGCCGCTGCCGCGGCACCCTTCGCAGCTCTATCAATTCGCCCTGGAAGGCGTGCTGCTGTTCGCGATCCTGTGGATCTACTCGGCCAGGCCCCGGCCGGTCGGCGCCGTGTCGGGCGCGTTTCTGATCGGCTACGGAACGCTCCGTTTCACCGCCGAATTCTTCAGGGAGCCCGATGATTTTCTTGGGCTTCTTGCGCTGAACCTGTCCATGGGCCAGTGGCTGTCGTTGCCTATGATCGCCATCGGCCTAGGCATGCTTGCCTGGGCTTGGCGTCGGCCGCAGAAGGTCTAGAATAAATACGTGCCATGGCCGATGCAAGGAGTGAAAACATGCAGGCTCAGATGAGGGACCGCTTGAGGGAGTTGCAGGTCGAGCACCGGGATCTGGACTCCGCGATCCACAAAATCTCAGATGACCCCAGCCACGATCAACTCGCACTCACGCGCATGAAGCGGCGCAAGCTCCTCATCAAGGACCAGATCTCCTGGATCGAGCGCCAGCTGGACCCCGACATCCCCGCCTGAAGGAAAACCTCACCCGAGCCCGCGCGCGATGAGCGACGCGCCGCTCGCCAGCAGCAGGACCGCCACTCCGCGCAACACCATCTCGCGCGAAATCGCGCGGAAAATCTTCGACGCGAAGTAGATCGCAAGCAACCCCGCCGGGATCGCCGCGGCCGCCGCGATCCACACGCCGTCCTGCATCAAGAGGCCCGTCACCGCGAACGCGACCAGCCGCAGCCCGATGCTGAAGATGGTGGTGAGCGTCATGGTCGCGCGGAACTGCTCCTTGCTCAGGGGGCGGTGCGAGAGGTAGATCGCGTACGGCGGGCCGCCGGCGCCGAAGAGCGTTCCCGAGAGTCCGCCGCAGAACCCGGCGAAGAACGCCCAGTTCCGGCTCACGATGGCCGGGCCGCCGCGGCGCGCGAGGGTGTAGATCGCGTAGCAGACGATGAAAATCCCCAGCGCCGTGAGCGAGGCTTGCCGCGGCAGGTTCACGAGCAGCGTGGTTCCGGTGACGATGCCGACGATCATCAGAGGCACCATGCGCGCGATGTCGCCGAGGACGGCGTTCCGCGGGTTCTCCAGGCCCAGCCGCAGGCCGTTCGCGAAATCGACGACCGCGAACACGGCGAGCGCGAAAGGCAGCGGGACGAAGAAAGTCGCGAGCGGAATCGAGACGAGGGCCGAGCCGAATCCCGTAAGGCCCTGGATGAACCCCGCCGCAAAGGCGATCGGCGCGAGCGCCAGCGCCGCTTCGGCGCCTTCGAGGATCATCTACGCAAGCGCGCGGGCGAGCACCTGCGCGACATGTACCGATTCCCGTGCCGCGCCATCGGCGATCTGATGCCGGCAACTCGTGCCGTCGGCGACGAGCAGCGTGTCCTCGCCCGCCGCGCGCACCTTGGGAAGGAGCGAGAGCTCGGCCATTTTCATCGAGACCTCGTAATGGGCGGCCTCGTAGCCGAAGCTGCCCGCCATCCCGCAGCACGAGGATTCGATCGTCTCCACCTTCAGCTCGGGCACGAGCGACAGCGCCTTCCGCACCGCCGGCATCGCGCCGAAGGCCTTCTGGTGGCAATGACCGTGCAGGAGGGCGCGCTTCTCGGCGATCGGCTTGAGCTGGAGCGCGAGCCGGCCGGCGTCGTGCTCGCGCGCGAGGAATTCCTCGAGGAGCAGCGCCTGCGCCGCAAGCGCTTCGGCGTCCGTACCCGGCAGCATGGACTTGAATTCGTCGCGCAAGCCGAGGAGGCAGGAAGGCTCCAGCCCGATGACCGGGACGCCGCGCTCCACGTGGGGCTTCAAGGCAGCGATCATGCGTCGCGCCTCCGCCTTCGCCTCCTCGACCATGCCGGCGGCGAGAAAAGTGCGCCCGCAGCACAGCGGGCGCCCGCCGTCCGCCGCGCGCGCGATATGCACGCCGTAGCCCGCGCGGTCGAGCACGGCGAGCGCCGCGCGCGCATTCTCCGGCTCGAAGTAGTTGCTGAAGGTGTCGACGAAAAGCACGACCTCACCGGCCTTTCCGGTACTGTCCGACGTTCGCAGGGAATTCAGAAACGGGCGGCGCCACTTCGGCAGCGAGCGTTCGGCCGCGAATCCCAAGGCCCGCTTGCCGATCTTCTGGTACAGGTTCGTGATGCCGGCAAAGCGCGAAGCGAGCGGGGCATAGCGCGGCAGATAGGCGACCAGCCGGTCCCTGATCGAATAGCCGTGGCGAGCATGGTAGTGATGCAGGAACTCGATTTTCATCTTCGCCATGTCGACGCCGGTCGGGCACTCGCGCTTGCAGCCCTTGCACGAGACGCACAGGTCGAGCGTCTCGAACATTTCGTCCGAGGTGAAGGCCTCATTTGCGTCGAGGTTACCCAGTTGCCCCGAAATCGCGAGGCGCAGGGTATTCGCGCGGCCGCGGGTGAGGTGTTTCTCGTCGCCCGTGGCGCGGAACGAGGGGCACATGGTGCCCGCGTCGAACTTGCGGCAGTGGCCGTTGTTGTTGCACATCTCCACCGCAGCGGCGAGCCCGGTGCTCGCCGCGCCCGGGACGCTCCATTCGCTCCAGTCGAGCACCGTGTCGATCCGCGGAATCGCGTAGCCGGGCTTGAAGCGGAACAGGCTACGGTCGTCCTGCTTCGACGGCCGCACGATCTTGCCCGGGTTCATCAGCCCCTTCGGGTCGAACAGGGCCTTGATCTCGACGAGCGCGGCGGCGAGCCGCTCGCCGATGATCGGCGCTATCCACTCCGAACGCACCAGGCCGTCGCCGTGCTCGCCCGAGTAGGCCGCGCCCTTGTACCTCTTCACCAGCGCGCACGCCTCCTCGGCGATCGCGCGCATCTTCGCCGCGCCGTCGGTCTTCATGTTGAGCACCGGCCGCACGTGCAGCGTCCCAACCGAAGCGTGCGCGTACCAGGTGCCCTCGGTGCCGTGCTTGCGGAACACCCGCGTCAGCGCGTCGGTGTACTCGGCGAGGTGCTCCAGCGGCACCGCGCAATCCTCGATGAAGGACACGGGTTTCCCGTCCCCTTTCATCGACATCATGATGTTGAGGCCGGCTTTTCTCACTTCCCAGACCTCGCGCTGCAGCACGACGTCGTTGATCTGGATCACGCTGTCCGGATTCCCGAGATCGCCCATCAGCTCGGCGAGCTCCTGCAGCCTGGCCGCGGGACCGTCGCGGTCCTCCCCGACGAATTCCACCAGCAGGATCGCGTCGGGATCGCCCTCGATGAATTTTTCCACCACGCCGCGGTACGCCGGGTTGCTCCGCGCGAGGCCGATCATCGTCCGATCGACCAGCTCGACCGCGGTGGGCGCGAGCTTCACGATGTGCTGCGGCGCCTCCATCGCGCGCCGGAACGCGGCGAAGTGGCACACGCCCAGCGATCTGAACCGCGGCACCGGAGAGAGCTTCAGGTGAATGCGCTTCGAATACGCGAGCGTTCCTTCGGAGCCGACCAGGAGCTGAGCGAAGTTCCACTCGCCTTCCGGGGCCACCGTGTCGAGGTTGTAGCCCTGCACGCGCCGCAGCACCTTGGGCCAGCGCGCCGCGATCTCGCCGGCCTCGCGCTCGGCGATGGCGCGGATTTTCATCGCGAGGTCGACGATTCTCGGAGGGCCCGCGAGCCGCGAGGGATCCGCCGGCACCGTGCCGAAGTGCAATTCCGAGCCGTCGGCGAGCACGGCGTCGATGCCGAGTACGTTGTGCACCATGTTGCCGTAGCGGATCGAGCGCGAGCCGCAGGAGTTGTTGCCCGCCATGCCGCCGAGCGTCGCTTGCGCGCTGGTCGACACGTCCACCGGGAACCAAAGGCCGTGCGGCCGCAGCTGCGCGTTCAGCGCGTCGAGCACCACGCCGGGCTCGACCACCGCAGTGGCGCGCTCGCGGTCCACCGAGACGACGCGGTTGAGGTATTTCGAGTTGTCGATGAGAAGCGCCGCGCCGACCGCCTGCCCGCATTGCGAGCTGCCCGCGCCCCGCGCGAGGATCGGGATGCCCTCTTCGACCGCGATTTGCATTGCAACCTTCGCGTCGCGGTCGTTCTTCGGCACGACGACCCCGACGGGATCGACCTGGTAGATCGACGCGTCGGTCGAGTAGCGGCCGCGGCTCGCGGCGTCGAACAGGACCTCGCCCTCGATCTCGCGCGCGAGTCGCCGCGCGAGCGCAGAGTCACCCGCGCGCGGATGGATTGAAACCCGGGAAACGTTCGCTGGAGCTCGGTCCATCCGGCAGCTACGCGGCCGCGGATTCCTTCTCGGCTTCGAGCATCGCCTCGAGCAGCACCTCGGGCGGCTGGGCGCCCTCGACGGCGAGGCGGTTGTTGAAGATGAAAAAGGGCACGCCGCTCACGCCCATGGCGCGCGCCTTCTCTTCCTCCTCGCTCACCGCCTTGCGCAGCGCCTCGTCCGCGACGGCGGCCTCGGCGTCCTTGCGATCCAGCCCCGCGCCTGCGCCGATGCCCACCAGCGTTTCGGTATCGGTCAGGTCGACGCCGTCGACGAAGAAAGCCTTCAGCAGGGCCTCCTTCACCGCGCCCTGGACGCCGTGGAGGCGTCCGGCTTCGATCAGCGCATGCGCGGCGAGGGTGTTCGGCTGGCGTTCGATCTTGTCGAACGCGAACGCGATGCCGAGCTTCGCGCCGGCATGCACCAGGCGGTCATGCGCGCTGTAGCCGCGCGCGCCGAATTTCTTCGCGATGTAGTCGGCGCGTGCGATGCCTTCGCGTGGAAGGTCGGGGTTGAGCTCGAAAGGATGAAAGACGAGCTCCGGCGCGGGCGCCTCGGGCCGGCGCTCGCGATAGAGCTGGAGCGCGGCCTCCAGGTGCCGCTTGCCGATGAAACACCAGGGGCAGACCACGTCGGAGACGATGTCGATCGCGAGGGCCATGGGTTCTTTTGAAGCCGAAAGTCGGGGGTAACGTCATGATACCGCAGGCTTGAGCCAGATCATGGTCCGGCCGGTCTTTTCCGATACACTAACCCTCCGTCCAGACCAGCGAGTCCAGTATGAGCCACCGAAGCGGACGCCACTTTCTGCAGATTCCCGGCCCGACCAAC
>Ga0209811_10000346_pt1 | contig 20501 bp, 22 predicted proteins | sample Coa_R1_6_FD_187161 | JGI IMG/M metagenome (GOLD analysis project Ga0209811, IMG submission 187161) | Surface soil microbial communities from Centralia Pennsylvania, which are recovering from an underground coalmine fire. - Coalmine... | ecosystem: Environmental > Terrestrial > Soil >... | reverse complement strand
ACATTGACGCACGCACGCGAGTTTGATCTAGATCAAAAGACACGCTTCGGCCATGGGTAATGTGTATTATGGTCGGAAGCGCACCGAACAGAAGAGCATGGGCTTGGTATGTGCGGTAGCGCACCGAGACAAGAACGTGGGCTTGGTATGTTCGGCAGCGCACCGAAAGAAGAACGTGGGCTTGGTGTAGGGACGGAAGGGGGAAACGATGAAGAACCGGAAGCATCTGGTTGCGGCGGCCGTGAACATCCTGGTCGCCGCCTTCGTAACAGTGGGGATCGCGACGCACGCTGCCTGGGCCCAGGAGCCGCAAAAACCCCAGCCCGCGGCGCAGGCGGGGGACGCCGAGGATCCGACCCAGATCTGCGCCGCCTGCCACGAGGCCCAGGTCCAGAGCTACAAAACCTCGATCCACGGCCAGAAGGGGCATCCGCGCAGCCCGGCGAACGCCGGCGGCTGCAGTACGTGCCACGGTAGCGACGTCCTCAAACACGCCCAGGCGGGAGGCGGGAGGGGCGTCGGCGGCATCCGCAACCCCGGTCCCAAGAGCAAGACGATGACCACCGAGGAGAAGAGCCAGGTCTGTCTGAGTTGCCACGTCTCGGATCGCCACCTTGCCTTCTGGGATGCGGGCCAGCACAAGAAGAACGACGTGACGTGCAGCAATTGCCACAACCCGCACACCGATCGCTCGAACAACAACGACAAGATGCTCCGGGCCGATGTCCCTGCGGCGAGCCCGTACCGGACCACGGTGCGGCAACTCGGGTACGAGACCTGCGTCGCCTGTCACAGGGAGCAGCGCGCCCAGATCCTCAAGCCCTCGCACCACCCGATCGTCGAGGGCAAGGTCCAGTGCCACAGCTGCCACGAGCCGCACGGCGCGATGACGCCGGTCATGCTCAAGGCCGAGTCTCCCAGGGACCTGTGCCTCACCTGCCACACCGACAAGCGCGGCCCGTTCATCTGGAACCACGCGCCGGCGATGGAGAACTGCGCCACCTGCCACACGCCGCACGGCTCGTCGCACAATCGATTGCTCGCGCAAAAGCCGCCGGCACTCTGCATGGATTGCCACCCGGGGGGCCACACGCACGGCCTGTATGACGGCAGGGGGACCCAACCGGGTGTCAACCCGTCGAATATCCGGATCGAGGCCAGCGGCTGCATTAACTGTCACCGGCAGATCCACGGAAGCAACGCTCCGGCGTCGGCATTCGGCCGGTTCTTCATGAGATAGAGGGGACGAAGATGAACAGGAAACTCATACCCTTTCTCATCGGCTCTCTGTTTGCGGCCACCGCGGCCTCGGCCGCAGACGAGGACCCATTCGACTGGAGCGGGAGCAGCGTCGGCATAGGCGTGCGCAGCACCAAGCAGCAAGGCGGCACGCGCAACGGGGCGAGCGCCACGTCCTCGACCGTCACCGGCCCTGCGGCCCCCCTGGCGCCGTTCACCGGCCCCGAAGACAAGGCGAAGGCCAATGAATACCGCGACCTCAGCGACGGCGTGATCGGCACCGTCGATCTTTTGGGAAGCAGCAAACAGAACTACTTCCGGCTCTTCGGCGAGAACCTCGGCTACACCGATCAGTTCGTGAACATGCGCGGCGGCGAATACAGCATGTACAAGTACCAGGCGTTCCAGGACAAGATGCCGCACAACCTGTCCTGGGGCGCGCTCACGCCGCTCTCGGGCACGGGGACTCCGCTTCTCACCAACGCCGGCCCCGCCGTCGTCTACCCTCCCGCCGCTCCCGGCTTGCCGGCGACGAATCCGGCGACTTGGAACAAGTTCGACTACAAGCTGCAGCGGGAGGTCATCGGCGGCAATTTCGAGTTCACCGCCAATTCGCCGTGGCATGTCCGCATCGGGTACAGCGACACCACGATGGAGGGTGTGCGCCCGCTGAGCGGGCGGCTGGGCACCAGCTCGAACAACGGCATGATCGAATTCGGCGCACCGGTCAACTACCAGACCAAGGACGCCACGCTGGATTTCGGATATTCCGTCAAGAAGGGCAGCATCAGCGTGAATTACCTGAACAGCGCGTTCAACAACAGCGTCGACACGCTGCAGTGGACCAACTTCTTCATGCTGAATAACCTGGACACCACCTACCTGCCTCCGGATAACATGTTGAACCGGTTGGGCCTCAACGCCACGATGCGGGAATTGCCGGTGAATTCGACGCTCGCGGTGCGCGGGACCTGGAGCAAGCTCACCAACAATTTCGGCGTGAATTCCGGGGGGCTCCTGCCGACCAACAGCACGCTGGTTCCTGCGACGACAGGGTCGCCCGCGGGGGTCGGAATCCTCAACACGCCGGCGAGCTCCAGCACCTTCAACGGCGACATCGAGACCAAGACCGCGTCGCTGTCGTACACGTCGAGCTGGGGCGCCGGAGTGGACAGCAAGGTTTTCTACAACTACTACGACGCGAAGAACCAGTCGACCCTGGTCACCTTCGACAAGGGCGGACTTCTCACCGGCGGGGCTCAGAGCCCCAACTGCCCGAATCCGGGGGATCCGGCGATCGGCAATGCTCCCGCTTTCGGCTGGCCGACGAGCAGCAATGCGAACATGTTCTGCGTATCCCAGCATCCCAATTCGCTGTTCTCCTACAGGAAGCAGGACTACGGCATCGAAGGGGGATGGCGCATCAACCGGCAAAACAAGGTCTCGGGCGGCCTGAGCGCCCTTTCGATCGAACGCGAAGGCCGCGAAGACTCGGAGAAGACCGACGATCGCAGGGTCTGGGCCGAGTACAAGAACAGCATGCTGGACGACCTCAGCGGCCGGATCAAGGCGGCGTACGTAGAGCGCCGTTCCGAGTTCAACCCGGCGCGGCCTGTCGGGCAGAATCCGTTCGTCGACGCGACGCCTGCGCAGGTGCCGTACTACTACCGCGCTTACGACGTGTCGAACGCCGTCCAGCCCTACGTCAAGCTGGTGCTCGACTGGTCGCCGGCGCCCCTGTGGGACGCGAGCTTCGAGGCCGGGATCCGGCAGACAAACTACAAGGACATGTCCTACGGCCGCACCCACGACGATCGCCGGGAATACAACCTGACGGTTTCATACGGTGACCCCAGGGATTTCCGCATCACCGCGCTCGCGAACTACGAGATCGTCGAATTCGACCAGGTGTACCGCAACGGCAACCCGGCGACCGGAGCGAGCCCGAACGATGCCGCCAACTTCGACTGGAGCACGAAGAACACGCAGACCAACCGCCTGGCCGGGCTCATCGCGGATTGGGTTCCGGTGGAGCGGCTGGCGCTGAAGGCTTCGTGGTTCTGGGTGACGACCGGTGGCGGCGTGCATTTCAACACGGGAAACACTTCGGGTGCGGGCGGCTTCAACGGCGGCCCCCTCGTGGACTACGTGACCGACAACACGAAGAAGCAGGTGCTCAACCTGAAGGGCGACTACAAGATCGACAAGCAGTGGACCGGGACGATCGGCTACACCCAGGAAAAGTACGACTACAACGACGACCAGATGAAAAGCTACCAGGGCTCCTACCCGTACTACCAGTACCTGGGCGGGAACAACAATTCCTGGTTCTCAGGGGCCTTTGCCAATCCCAGCTACAGGCTGCAGGTGGTTTACTTGATGGGAACCTACAAGTTCTAGGCTCTGGGTGTACGTAACGGCGCGGATTCCTCCGCGCCGTTTTCTTTTCCTGCTCCGCGCGCCCGCGTCGCAGGTCAGCGCACCTCGGAGTCGATCGTCACGCCGACGTCCGCCGCGCCGACCTGAACCGATTGGCTTTGGCCCTGCAGGTCTCCGGGGCTCGCGGTGGCGTTTGCCGTCTTGGAGACGCGCGCGCCGATCACGACGCGGGGAAAGGCCGACAGCTTCATCTGCGGCGCCATCGCCATCGAATCGTCGAGCGTGAACCGCACGGGGAGGTCGCGGACCTGCTTGCGCAGAATGGCGAGCGGCATGCGCGGGCCCTCGGCGGCGCGGGCGAAGATGAAGACGGTGTCGTCCGGCGCGACCTTTCCCGCGAGCTTCGGATGGAGCTTGACGACGCCGCTCACGCGGGCGCCGACCGGGGCTTGCGGAGATTTCGCCACCGGCGTTCTGGTTTCCGCCCCGGTGCCGCGAGCCTCGGCGATGCTTGCACTGACTCTTTGCGACATTTCGGAGTCGGCGGGAAGGACGGCGAGAGCGCGCTCCCAATAGCGGATCGCTCCCGCGCGGTCGCCCCTGTCGAAAGCTGCGGTGCCCGCGAGGACCAGCGCCTTGACGTTTCTCGGGTCGGCCACGAGCGCGCGCTTCAGGAGCTTGTCCGGCTCGCCCTGCAGCGTCCGTCCCTGGGCCATCGCGAGGGAGTCGGCGTAGTCGGCGAGGAGCTGCGCGTCGTCGGGCACGCGCGCCACGGCCTTGGCGTAGGCGGCGCTCGAGTCGCCGAAGCGCCCCATGACCGCGTAGGAACGGCCGAGCATCATCCAGCCCTCGGCGTCCTCGGGGTGTTCCTTGAGGCGCTCGGCGAGACGGCCGACCATGACCTCGAACTCCTGCGCGCTCACGCCGTGCGAGGCTCCCGCGTCGGGCTGGGGCGAGAGCGCGCGCGGGTTGCCCACCGACAGATAGACCGCGAGTGCGCAGATCGGAACTGCGATGCCCAGGGCGAGGGCGGCGCCGCGCGCGCTCCGGGACGCCTCCGCCGGGGCTTCGCTCTCGCCCAGGTCGGCGGCAAGCCGGGCCTCGATTTCCTGTCGCGCCTTTTCGTGCTGGTCGGGGGCGAGCGTTCCCGCGCGCAGGTCGGTTTCGAGCTCGCGCAGCTGGTCGCGGTATACGGCGGTATTCACCGCGTCGTGAGACGCGCCCGGCCGCGCCGCGCGGCGGGCGAGCGGGGGCACAACGAAAAGGAGGGCGCCGGCGATGAGCACGATGCCGAGAACGGCGAAAAGGGTCATTTCGGGTCGCCGCTCGCGAGGAGCTCCGCCGCGCGCTTGCGGTCGGCGTCGGTGACTTCGGCTTCCCCGGACTCGCGCCGCAACCGCACGCGGCGAAGCATCACCGCGAACCCTGCCGCGAGGAGCAGCAGCGGACCGAACCACAGGAGGATCGTCGTCGCCTTCAGCGGCGGGCGGTAGAGAACGAAATCGCCGTAACGCTCGACCAGGAAATCGACGACCTCGCGGTCGCTCTTGCCCGCGCGCATTTTCTCGCGCACCTGGTTCCTGAGGTCCTCTGCGAGCGGCGCGTTCGAATCGGCCAGGGTCTGGTTCTGGCACACCAGGCACCGAAGCTCCTCGGCGAGCGCCATCACCCGCTTCTCGAGCACCGGGTCCGCAGCGGCAGGCGCGGCTTCCTTGCCGGTGGCGGATGCCGCCAGAGCGGCGAACAACAGCAGCGCGGCCGCCCTACGCACGGTCGAGCTCTCGCACCAGCGGCAGCAGCTTTTCCTTCACGATCTCGGGGGTGAGGGGCCCGATGCGCTTGTAGCGGATGATCCCGGACTTGTCGATAACGTAGGTCTCGGGCACGCCGTAGACGCCGTAGTCGATGCCGACCCTGCCGTCGAAGTCGAAGATCGAGATCTTGTAAGGATCGCCCATGCCCTTCAGCCAGGCCAGGCCGTCCTCGCGCCTGTCCTTGTAGTTGAGGCCGTAGACCGGCACGGCGCCGCTCGCGGCAAGGTCGAGCAGCACCGGGTGCTCCTCGCGGCAACTCACGCACCACGACGCCCATACGTTCAGCACCCAAACCTTGCCGAGCATGTCGCGCTCGCTGAAGGTCCTGGCCGCCTGGTGCAGCTCGGGCAGCTCGAAATGCGGCGCGGGCTTGCCTATGAGCGGCGAGGGCACCTCGCGCGGGTCGAGCTTGAGCCCGATGCCGAGCAGCGCGAGCAGCGCGACGAAGATGGCGATGGGAATGGCGAAGCGCGTCACGGTGTCGATGCTCCTTGCGGTGTCAGCGCGCCGCCGCCACGGCGTATTCCTCGCGCGGGCGCCTCGCCGCCAGGCGATAGCGGCGGTCGCTCGCGGCGAGCACGCCGCCGAGCGCCATCAGCAGGCATCCGCCCCAGATCCAGTCGATGAAGGGCTTGTGGTGGACGCGGATCACCCAGGCGGTGTCGCTCACCGCGTCGCCCAGCGAGACGTAGAGGTCGCGCGTAAAACCCGTATCGATCGCGGCTTCGGTCATCGGCTGATTCTGCACGCGGTAAATGCGCTTCTCGGGATAAAGCATCGCCACGGGCTTCCCGTCGCGGGTCACCGGAATCTGGGCGCGTCCGGCGACGTAGTTGGGCCCCTTGACGTCCCTCACGCCGTCGAAGCGGAAGGTGTAGCCCCCGAGCTCCACGGTATCGCCCGGCTCCATGCGCACGTCCTTCTCCGATTCGTAACCCTTCACCAGGGTCACGCCGACGACGAACACCGCGACGCCGAAATGGGCGAGCAGCATGCCGTAGGTCGCGCGCGGCACGGCCTGAAGCCGCGTCCACGCGCTGACGCCGCTGGCGGCGTTGCGCACCTTCTCGTACAGCTGGACGAATCCGCTCGCGGCGACCCAGGCGGCGAGCAACACACCCAGGGCGACCATGACGCCCCAGCGGCCCATGGCGAAGGGCAGGGCGAGGGCGGCGAGCACCGCCGCCGCCAGCGCCCAGCGCAGGCGCGAAGCGAGATCCGGGAGGCTCGCTTTTTTCCAGCGCGCGAGCGGCCCTACGCCCATGAGGAACAGCGCGGGCGCCATCAGCGGGACGAACACCGTCTCGAAGTACGGCGGCCCCACCGAGATCTTGCCGAGCCCCGAGGCGTCGAGCGCGAGCGGGTAGAGCGTGCCGAGCAGCACCGACCCGGCGGCGGCGGCGAAGATGACGTTGTTCGCGAGCAGAAACGATTCGCGCGACAGGGGCTCGAAGCCGCCACCCAGCCCGATCTTGGGCGCGCGCCACACGTAGAGGAGCAGCGACCCGCCTATTACCAGCGCGAGCAGCGCGAGGATGAAGATGCCGCGCGTCGGATCGGTCGCGAAAGCGTGGACCGAAGTGAGCACGCCCGAGCGCACCAGGAAGGTCCCGAGCAAGGAAAGCGCGAAGGCGAGGATCGCGAGCAGCACGGTCCAGCTGCGGAAGGCGCCGCGCTTCTCGGTAACCGCGAGCGAATGGATCAGCGCCGTTCCGGTGAGCCAGGGCATGAACGAGGCGTTCTCGACCGGATCCCAGAACCACCAGCCGCCCCAGCCGAGCTCGTAGTACGCCCAGCCGCTGCCGAGCGCGATGCCCACGGTGAGAAACGACCAGGCCGCGGTCGTCCAGGGACGCGACCAGCGCGCCCACGCCGCGTCGAGGCGCCCGGAGAGGAGCGCGGCGACGGCGAAGGCGAAAGCGATGGAGAAACCGACGTAGCCCATGTAGAGCATCGGCGGATGCATCACCATGCCCGGGTCCTGCAGGAGCGGATTGAGGTCGCGCCCGTCGGCCGGCGCCGGAAAAATCCGCACGAAGGGGTTCGAGGTGAACAGGATGAACAGCAGGAACCCGGCGCTCACCAGGCCCATCACGCCGAGCACGCGCGCCGCCATTTCCTGAGGCAAGTGGCGGCTGAAGAGGGTGACGCCGCAGGTCCACACCGAGAGCATCAGTACCCAGAGGAGCATCGAGCCCTCGTGCCCGCCCCACACTCCTGCCACGCGGTACTGAAGAGGCAACGCGGAATTGGAGTTGGTGGCGACGTAGGCGACGGTGAAGTCGTTATGGATGAACGAAGTGGTTAGGCAGGCGAAGGCGATGGCGACGAAGACGAACTGGCCGCGCGCCGCGGGCCGCGTCGCCGCCATCCACACGTTCTCGCCGCGCGCCGCGCCGATCAGCCCGAGCAGGCCCTGCGCGAGCGCAAGCGCCAGGCCGAGCGCCAGGGCGAGTTGTCCGAGTTCCGGGATCATTTGCGTCCTTCCACGAGGGTGTGCGTCGCCTTTTCATTTACGGACTGCGCCTGCTTGATCGCATCGGCAGCGGCGGGCGGCATGTAGTTCTCGTCGTGCTTGGCGAGCACCTCGCTCGCGTAGAAGACGCCGTCTCCGCCGAGCGTTCCCTGAGTGACCACGCCTTTGCCCTCGCGGAACAGGTCCGGAAGGATACCCTTGTAGACGACCGGAACGTTCTTCGCGGTGTCGGTGACCACGAATTGGACGGTGACGCCGTCGGCCTGCCGCTTGACGCTGCCGGGCACGACCATTCCGCCGATGCGGAAGGCGCGCCCCTGCGGCGCCTCTTTCGCCTCGACCTGCGTCGGCGTGAAGAAAAAGACGAGGTTCTCACGAAACGCGGCGAGCACGAAGGCCGCCGCTGCGCTGAGCGCCGCAAGGCCACCGGCGATCATGGCGATGCGCTTGTGCCTGGGTTTCATCGGATGCGTCCTATCGCGTTGCGCTTGCGCCGGGCAAGCACTATCAGCTCGGTGACGATGAGCGCGAAGGTTACCAGGTAGGACCCCCATACATACAGGCCGTATCCGCCCATGGCGAGGAAATTGTCGAGGCTTCCCCAGCTCATGCCGCGGTCCTCGCGTAACCTCTTGCATACTGAGCAGCCCAGTCGCTGCCGCGCTCGCGCTCGAGCATGATGCAGCGCGCGCGCAGCAGCACCGCCGCGATGCCGTAGAACCAGAAACCGAAGGTCATGATCAGCATCGCGGTGAGCATGGTCGTCGCCATGGTCGGCGACTTGGTGAGGCTCACCGAGGCCCCCTGGTGCAGCGTGTTCCACCATTTCACGGAGAAGTAGATGATCGGCACGTTGACCACGCCGACCAGCGCGAGCAAGGCTCCGGCCTTGTCGGCGCGCCGCGGGTCGTCGATCGCCGCCTGCAGGGCCATGAAACCGAAGTAGAGGAAGAGCAGGATCAGCTCCGAGGTGAGGCGCGCGTCCCACACCCACCAGGTGCCCCAGGTGGGCTTGCCCCAGAAGGAGCCGGTCCACAGCGCGATGAAAGTGAACAGGGCCCCGGTCGGCGCGATCGCGCTCGCCATCATGCCCGAAAGCCGCGTGTTGAACGCGAGCCCGAGTCCGGCCCAGAACGCCATGACCACATAGAGGAACATCGACATCCAGGCGGCGGGAACGTGAATGAAGATGATGCGGTAGGACTCGCCCTGCTGCGCGTCGGTCGGGGCGACGAAGAATCCGAGGTACAGGCCGATCGCGCACGCCACGAGCGCGAGCGCGCCGAACCCGAGGGCCAGCCTTCCCGCGAGGGGAAAGAACGTCTGGGGCGAAGAGTACTTGAACCAATTGACGCTCATGTCGCTATTCCACCGAGATACGCAAGGCTGCCGCTGCTGCCCAGGGGGCGAATGCACCGGCGAATATCAGCATCGCGCCGAGGAGCAGGAGCTGCGCATTTCCGCCCAGACCCGAAGCCGCCGCGTCGGCCGCGCCTGCCCCGATGATCAGCACCGGCACATACAGCGGCAGCACCAGCAGCGAGAGCAGCGCTCCAGCGCCCCTCAACCCCAGCGTCAGCGCCGCGCCGATCGCGCCGATCAGACTCAGGACCGGCGTGCCCAGCGCCAGAGACAAAACCAAAACCCCGAAGAGCTCTCGAGGAAGATCGAATTGTATCGCTAAAACCGGGGAGATCAGGACCAGCGGAAGGCCGGTGACCAGCCAGTGCGCGAACACTTTTGCCGCCACCACCAGCCCCAGGGGCGTCGCGCCGAGCATCATCTGCTCGAGCGTGCCGTCGGCGTGATCGGCCGCGAACATGCGATTGAGCGCGAGCATGGACGCGAGCAGCGCCGCCACCCACAGCACGCCGGGTGCGACGGTGCGCAGGAGCTTGGGCTCCGGGCCGATTCCGAGCGGGAAGAGGCTCACCACGATCACGAAGAAAAGCATCACCGTTAGGACGTCAGAATTGCGCCGCGCGGCGAGCAGCAGGTCGCGGAATATCACGCAGCGCAGCGCCGCGATCACGTGGCGCTCCCCGTGAGATCGATGCGCCGTGACACCGCCGCCCCGATGCTGGCCTCGTAGTGGGTCGTATATATGACTCCGCCACCGCGCGAAACGTGCCCGCCGATCAAGTCCTGCACGCATTCGATCGCGGCGGCGTCGAGCGCCGTGAAGGGCTCATCCAGCACCCAAAGGGGTGTGCCGCCGCCCAGCGCGAGCCGCGCCAGGGCCACGCGCCGGCGCTGGCCTTGAGACAGCACTCGCGCGGGCAGGTTCTCACAGCCCGCCAGGCCGAGCGAGCGCAGTGCCTCGCCGACCCGTCCGCCGTCGGCGACTAGGCCCGCCAGGGTACAAGCGACCTCGAGATTTTCCGCCGCGGTCAGGTCGTCCTTGAGCGCATTGGCGTGACCCAGGTAGAGCAGCCTTGCCCAGAACTCCTCCTTGAGCCTGCGGACGCTCTCGCCGCCCCAGCGGACTTCGCCTCGATCCGGCTCGAGCAGCCCGCAGGCGATGCGCAGCAGGCTCGTCTTGCCCGAGCCGTTGGGGCCGCCGATGCGCAGCAGCTCGCCGCCTTTCAGCGCGAAGGAGAGGCTCTCGAAGAGCGTGCGCTCGCCGCGCACGCAGCGCAGATCGACCGCCTCGAGCGAGGGGATTCCGGGGGTTTTTTCCACGGGCGGCGCTGAAGACCGCCTAGGCAGCAGCGAGCTCCGCCTTGACCTCGGCGAGCAGGCGCTCGGCATCGCTGCCGCGCACCCGGGTGATGTCGTCCTGGTATTTCAGCAGCGCGCCGAGGGTGTCGTTCACGGTCTGCGGGTCGAGCGCCATCTTGTCGAGCGCAACCAGCGCCTTCGACCAGTCGATCGTCTCGGCGACGCCGGGAAGCTTGAACAGGTCCATCTTGCGCAGGCGCTGCACGAAGGCCACCACCTCGCGCGAGAGCTTCTCCGAGGCCTCCGGCGCCTTACGCTTCAAAATATCCAACTCCCGCAAAGCATCCGGATAGTCGACCCAGTGATAGAAGCAGCGCCGCTTGATGGCGTCGTGGATCTCGCGCGTGCGGTTGGAAGTGAGCACGACGATCGGCGGCTCTTTCGCTTTCACCGTGCCGATCTCGGGGATGGTGATCTGGAAATCCGAGAGTACTTCCAGCAGGTACGCTTCGAAGGGCTCGTCGGTGCGGTCGAGCTCGTCGATCAGCAGCACGGGCGCCGCGCCCTTCTCGCCTTCGAGCGCCTGCATCAGCGGCCGCTTGACGAGGAAGCGCTCGGAGAAGATGTCCTTGGCGACCGCGTCGCGCGAGGCGCCCTCGGTCTCGGCTAGGCGGATCTCGATCATCTGGCGCGAGTAGTTCCATTCGTATACAGCGGAGGCGATGTCCAGCCCCTCGTAGCATTGCAGGCGCACCAGCGGCCGGTCCAGGCCCGCGGCGAGGACCTTGGCGATCTCGGTCTTGCCGACTCCGGCCTCGCCCTCCAGCAACAGCGGCCGGCCCATCTTGAGCGCGAGAAACACCGCGGTGGCGAGGCTGCGCTCGGCAACGTAGTCGGCGCGCGCGAGCAGGGCGAGGGTGTCGTCGATGGACTTCGGGACGGTGCTCATGTGCGGATTATGCAATAAAAAACCCTCCCCCAATGCGATTGAGGGAGGGCCGGTCGGGATCCCCTCGAGGAGATCAGCCCTCGATCGGGTCCGGAAGGATTTGATCCCCGACCGTTCACGCCGTCGCGAGGACGGCATGCGGGCCCCGGGAACCGGGGACTCCCGGATATTCTTATTTGACCGCTGCTTCGACCGCGCGCCTCGCCATCACCGTGATCAGGTGCGCACGGTAATCCGCCTTGGCGTGCAGGTCTGAGTTGAGTCCTTTCTCGGGCACGCTGATGTTCGCGACCGATTCGGGCGCGAACTTCGCAGCGAGCGCCTTCTCCATCTGCGCGACGCGAAAAACGCCCGGTCCCGCGCCGGTGACCGCGACGCGCACGCCCGAGCCGAAATCGGCGACGAGCACGCCGACGATGGCGTAGCGAGAGGCCGGGTTCTTGAATTTCATGTACGCGGCGCGCTTCGGGATCGGGAAGACGACCTGCTCGATGATCTCGCCCTTGCCGAGCGCGGTCTCGTACATGCCCTTGAAGAAATCGTCGGCGGCGATCTTGCGCTTGTTGGTGACGATGGTGGCGCCCAGGCCCAGCGCGCCCGCGGGATAGTCGGCCGCCGGATCGTTGTTGGCGAGCGAGCCGCCAATCGTGCCCATGTTGCGCACCATGCGGTCGCCGATGCCGCCGGCGAGCGCGGCGAGCGCCGGGATCGCTTTCCTGACTTCCGGCGAGGCCGCGACTTCCGCGTGCCGAGTCATCGCGCCTATTGTCACGTTCTTGCTGTCGACCTTGATGCCCGATAGCCCCTTGATCGAGCCAAGATCGACGACGTTGGACGGCTTGGCAAGCCGTAGCTTCATCGCCGCGATCAGGCTCTGCCCGCCCGCGAGCAGCTTGGCGTCGGAGTCCTTGGCGATGATCTTCGCCGCGTCGTCGACGGATTTTACTTTTTGATATTCGAATGAGTACATTGTTCCAGTCTCCTAAGCGGCTTTCTTCATATCTTGGCACACGCGCCAGATTCTCTGCGGCGTCGCCGGCATTTCGATGTCGCGGGTGCCGAGCGCGTCGGTGAGCGCGTTCATCACCGCCGCGGGCGCGCCGATCGCTCCGGCCTCACCGCAGCCCTTCACCCCGAGCGGGTTGTGGGTGCACGCCGTTTCCTTGGTGCCGACCTTGAAGGTCGGAACGTCGTCGGCGCGCGGCATGCAGTAGTCCATGTAGGTGCCGGTGACGAGCTGGCCCGACTCGCCGTCGTAGTGGCAGCCCTCGGTGAGCGCCTGGCCTATCCCCTGGGTCAGCCCGCCGTGAACCTGCCCCTCGACGATCATCGGGTTGATGATCTTGCCGAAATCGTCGATCGCTGTGAAGTTCACGATCTTGACGTTGCCGGTGTCGGGGTCGACCTCGAGCTCGCAGATGTGGCTTCCGGCGGGGAAGGTGAAGTTCGCCGGATCGTAGAAGGCGTTCTCGTTGAGCCCCGGCTCGAGCTTGTCGAGCGGATAGTTGTGGGGCACGTAGGCGGCAAGCGAAACCTCGGCGAAGGCCTTTTTCTTGTCGGTGCCCTTCACGACGAAAGCGCCGTCCTTGAACTCGATGTCGGCCTCCGCGGCTTCCATCAGGTGCGCCGCGATCTTCTTGCCCTTGGCGATCACCTTGTCGACGGCCTTCACGATGGCGGTGCCGCCGACGGCGATGGAGCGCGAGCCGTAAGTGCCCATGCCGAAGAGAACCTTGCCGGTGTCGCCGTGGACGATGTCGACGTCCTCCATCGGAATCCCGAGCCGGTCGGCCACGACCTGTCCGAACGTGGTCTCGTGTCCCTGGCCGTGCGAGTGCGAGCCGGTGAACACCGTCACCTTGCCGGTGGGATGCACGCGCACCTCGCCTGCCTCGAACAGGCCCGCGCGCGCGCCCAGCGCGCCGGCGACGTTCGAGGGCGCGATGCCGCAGGCCTCGATGTAGCAGGCGTAGCCCAGGCCGCGCAGCTTGCCGCGCTTGGCAGCTTCAGCCTTGCGCGCCGGGAAGCCGGCGACGTCGGCGATCTTCAGCGCCTCGACCAGCGTCGCGTCGTAGTTGCCGACGTCGTAGAGCAGGGCGACCGGGGTCTGATAGGGGAAGCTGGTTATGAAGTTCCGCCGGCGGATCTCGGCCGGGTTCAGCTTCATCTCGCGCGCCGCGGTCTCGACCAGGCGCTCGACGACGTACGTTGCCTCGGGACGCCCCGCGCCGCGGTAGGCGTCCACCGGCGCGGTGTTGGTGAACACCGCGGTGACCTCGGCGTAGATCACCGGCGTCGTGTACTGGCCGGCGAGCAGCGTCGCGTAGAGGATGGTCGGGATGCACGAGGCGAACGTCGAGAGATATGCGCCCATGTTCGCCGTCGTGATCACGCGCATGGCGAGGAATTTCCCGTCCTTGTCCATGGCGAGCTCGGCCGTGGTGACGTGGTCGCGGCCGTGCGCGTCGGAAGTGAAGGATTCGCTGCGCTCGGCGGTCCACTTCACCGGGCGGTTGATCTGCTTCGAGGCCCAGGTGCACACCACGTCCTCGGCGTAGAGGTAGATCTTCGAGCCGAAGCCGCCGCCCACGTCGGGCGCCACCACGCGCACCTTGTGCTCGGGCAGCCCGAGGACGAAGGCGGTCATCAGCAGGCGCTCGACGTGCGGATTCTGGCTCGCGACGTAGAGGGTGTAGCTGTCGTCCGCGCGCGAGTAGCTCGCGTTTGCCGCGCGCGGCTCGATGGCGTTGGGAATGAGCCGGTTGTTGATGATCTCGAGCTTGGTGACGTGCGCCGCGCCGGCGAAGGCCTTGTCGACGGCGGCCTTGTCGCCCAGGCCCCAGACGTAGCAGGTGTTGTCGGGGGCCGAGTCGTGCACCACCGGCGCGCCTTTTTTGCGCGCTTCACCCGCTCGGACTATGGCGGGCAGTTCTTCGTAATCCACTTTCACCAGTTCGGCGGCGTCTCGCGCCTGCTGCTGGGTCTCGGCGATCACCACGGCGATGTGGTCGCCGACATAGCGCACCTTGCCCTGCGCGAGGCAGGGATGAGCCGGCTCCTTCATCGGCTGCCCGTTGACGTCGGTAATCAGCCAGCCGCAGGGCAAGCCATTCACCTTGGCCGCCGCCAGATCGTCGCCCGTGAAGATCGCGACGACGCCGGGCGCCTTGAGCGCCTTGTCTTTCTTGATCCCTTTGATCTTCGCGTGGGCGTGAGGCGAGCGCACGAAGCACGCATGGGTCTGATGCGGCATGGCCACATCGTCCGTGTAGTTGCCCGCGCCGGTGAGAAAGCGGTAGTCCTCTTTGCGCTTGATCGAGACGCCGATATAGGGAGTCGCGCCCATGGCCTAGGCCCTCATCGTCTGCGAGGCCGCTTTGATGGCCTTCACGATGTTGTGGTAGCCCGTGCAGCGGCACAGATTGCCGTCGAGCTGCTCGCGGATCTGGTCCTCGGTCGGGTTGGGGTTGTTCTTCACCAGGTCGATCGCGCTCATCACCATGCCGGGCGTGCAAAAGCCGCACTGCAGGCCGTGGTGCTGGCGGAAGGCTTCCTGCATCGGATGCAGCGTGCCGTCGGCCTTGGCGATGCCTTCGATGGTGACGATGTCGGCGCCTTCGGCCTGCATCGCGAGCATGTTGCAGCACTTCACGGCGCGGCCGTTCATGTGGATGGTGCAGGCGCCGCACTGCGCGGTGTCGCAGCCGACGTGGGTGCCGGTCAGGCGCAGGTGGTCGCGGATAAAGCTGACGAGCAGGGTGCGCTCCTCGACTTCGCCGCCCGCCGGCTTGCCGTTGACTGTCATGGAGACCTTGACGGTCATGGTTTTTGCTCCTTCGGTGTAGGTTGAGTTCTTGTTGGAGTACTGAAATTCTCGGCGAAAACGGGTCCTTGACGGCGATTCGTGTCGAGGGAATTGGTGCGATGAATGTCCGGGGAAAATGCTAGACCATGCGAGCGCGGCAAGCAACCACAGTTGAATCCCGTTCGCCTTGACCCAACCTTAGGTGGGGTCTAGGCTATTGCGTATAATCGTTTGTTAGCAATCGGTAATATTCAGTCGCTTCAAGTCTGAACGAAAGGAATCCCGTGGACAGCGTCGATCTCGAGGTGGTGCGCAGCGCTTTGAAGTGGACCGAGGGCGGTCACCGCGCGACCTTGGGCACCGTGGTGCATACCTGGGGCTCGGCACCGCGCCCGGTCGGCGCGATGCTGGTGATCCGCGACGACGGCCAGGTGATGGGCTCGGTCTCGGGCGGCTGCGTCGAGGACGACCTGATCGACAAGGTGAAGAGCCAGGCGATCGCCGCGGCCAAGCCCGAGGTCACCACCTACGGCGTCACCCAGGAGCAGGCGACGCGCTATGGGCTGCCTTGCGGCGGCACCCTGCAGATCGTGCTCGAGCCGGTCACCGCCGAGTCGAAGCTCAAGGACCTCCTTGGCATCATCGAGCGCCATGAGCTGTCGGCGCGCTTCCTGGACATGGAGACGGGCAAGGTACGCATCGAGCCGGGCAAATGGTCCGACCTCCTGGAGTTCGACGGCAAGGTGCTGAAGACCGTGCACGGACCGCGCTGGCGCCTGCTCCTGATCGGCGCCGGGCAGGTGTCGCGCTACCTCGCGCAGATGGCGCAGGCGCTCGACTACCACGTCACCGTGTGCGATCCGCGCGAGGAATACGCCGACGGCTGGGATTTCGACGCGGTGCCGATCCATCGCGGCTACCCCGACGATGTCGTGGTGCAAATGAATTTCGACGCGCACAGCGCCGTGGTGGCGCTGACGCACGATCCCAAGCTCGACGACGCGGCACTCCTCGAGGCGCTCAAGTCGCCGGCGTTCTATGTCGGTGCGCTCGGCTCTCAGAAAAACAACGACGCGCGGCGCAAGCGCCTCGCGGGTTTCGATCTAGCGGCCTCGGAGATCGAGCGCCTTCGCGGGCCGGTGGGTCTGAAGATCGGCTCGAAGACGCCGCCCGAGATCGCCATCGCGATTCTCGCCGAGCTGACGGCCGTGCGGCGCGGGGTGCAGATTCCCGAGACGATCGAGCCGCCCAAGGTCAACGTGTCGGCCGGCTGCGCCGTTCCACAGAACTAGTTATCCTTGCTCCCCTCGGGACGAGGGGAGCCCATGGCTGCGAATATCCGCGGCGTTCTATTGGCAGCCGGTTATTCGACGCGCTTCGGCTCGAACAAGCTGTTGCACCCGATGCCCGCGGGTACGCCGGACGCCGGCGTGCCGATCGCGCTCGCATCGGCGCGCCGCTTCATCGAGGTCTTGCCCGAACCCGTCGCCGTGATCCGGCCGCGGGCGCAGAAGCTCGGAAAGATCCTGCGGGACGCCGGCTGCAACACCGTGGTGTGCAAAAACGCCGCCGAGGGCATGGGCGTGAGCCTCGCCGAAGGGGTGCGCGCTGCCGACGACGCTCACGGCTGGGTGGTCGCGCTCGCCGACATGCCTTACCTGCGGCCGGACACGGTGCGCATCATCGCGAAAGCGCTGTCCGAGGGCGCAGCGATCGCGGCGCCCTCCTACCGGGGGGAGCGCGGCCACCCCGTGGGTTTCGCGCGGCGGTTCCTGGACGACTTGTCCGCGCTGCGGGGCGACGCCGGCGCGCGTGACATCCTGAAAGCGCACCCGGACTGGATCACGCTCTACGAGGTGGACGATCCGGGGGTGCTGCGCGACGTCGACACCCCTTCCGACCTGGAGGCCTGAGCTCAGTGCTGCAGAGACGGGCGCGATTCGCCGGGGCGAACCAGCCCCAGCGTCCCCCAGGCGGCGCGGCGGATAGCAAGATCCAGTGCGAGCACCGCGCGGATCAGTCCATCATGGGCATATTCGGCGCGAAGCTGCCGCGTTTCGCTCTCGAGATCCTTCAGATTCAATTCCTGGTCCATGGCGTTCTCCATTCAAAGTGACTACAGCGCCCCGAGGCCGTGGGGGCGGTCGAGGGATTCCGGGCCGAAGGTCTTCGCGATCCACCGCGCGACCCGCTCGCGAAGCGTCGCGCGCCGTTCGGGCTCCACGAGCACGATGTCGCTCGGCTCCTGCGCGTGAATGAGGGCGAGCCCGCGTCGGTCGAGGGTCAGCGCGTCGTTCGCGGACAGGAAATGGTCCTCGAAGTCCCTGTCTTGCGTGATCCACAGTCCGCCGCGAACGCATTCGACCCGCGCGCCAAGGGGATCGTAGACGCGGAGCACGTCGCGCCGTTTGAGATGAAACTGCATCCGGCTGAAACCGATGTTCATGATCGTTCCTTTCAGGTGACGTACTGCGCGATGCCGTTGCCGAAGGACCAGTTCTCCTTGTTTACTTCGACCAGGTTGACGAACACGTCTTCGACGCGCACGCCGAGATCAGCGTTAAGCCGCTCGACGAGGCGCTTGTAGAGGGTTTTCTTCTTCTCGAGCGTTCGCCCCTCCGTGATCGTCATCTGGATCAAGATGATCCCGTCGCTGCGGGCGATGCCGAGGTACTCCGGGTCGTAGAGCAAGCCACTCTTGTCGTGCTCGGTCACGACCTGGAAGCGGTCGCCCTGCGGCACGTCGATGGTCTCGACCATGGTCTCGTAGACGATGCGCCCGACTTTCTCGCCGAAGCCGGCCGGCTTGCCTTTGATGAGGGAGATACGCACCAGCGGCATGGCTCACCTGCCGCGCAGGTGGTGGCGGTCGAAGTCACCGGGCACGATCAGCCAGACGAGGCCGTTCCACACCGCGTGGAGCGCGCCGCCCAAGGCGGTTCCGTAGCGTGCGACCCGACCCGATTCAATCAGCTTGATGTTCATGGCGATCCCTTTCATAATGCGGTTTCTGCATGCTTCTATGACCCGGACCGGAGGCGCCGCAGAAACGCTTCCGACGAGAGAGATTATTGGGCGGCAGCCGGCCGCGATCAAACGATCTTTGTTCATCATTTGCATGAGTAAAAAGAATGCTTAAGGGCGCCCGCGACCTGCCTTCGCTCGACCTGCTGAAGGGGTTCGAGGCCGCCGCCCGCAACCTCTCCTTCACCAAGGCCGCCGCCGAGCTGTTCGTCACCCAGTCCGCGGTCAGCCGGCAGATCCAGACCCTGGAGGAGCAGCTCGGCGTGGCCTTGTTCCGCCGCAGCCATCGCGAGCTGCGCCTCACAGAGGAGGGGCAGACGCTGTACAAGACCGCGAGCGAGGTATTACGCCTGCTGCGCGATGTCGCGGGCAGGCTGGGGGCGCGCCAGGCCGGCATGCTCACGGTTACGACCACCGTTTCCTTCGCCGCGCTATGGCTGGTGCCGCGCCTCAACGACTTCCGCCGCCAGTATCCGGGCATCGACATGCGGCTCGCCGCGACCAACGAGATCCAAGACCTCGACCGCGAACGCATCGATCTCGCCATCCGCTACTGCACGCCGAAGGCGGCCGGCGCCGCCGCCGTGCGCCTCTTCGGCGAGCTTGTGTTCCCGGTGTGCTCCAAGGCGCTGCTCGCGGGCCGCAAGCTCGCTTCGCCCAAGGATCTTTCCGGCCAGGTGCTGCTGCACTACGACGATCCCTACAGGCGCTATCCCTGGCTCAGCTGGGAAGTCTGGTTCGAGCTGACGCAGACTCAAGGGGTGAAGCCCGCAGGCATGCTGCGCTTCTCGCACTACGATCAGCTGATGCACGCGGCGATCGGAGGCCAGGGCATCGCGCTCGGCCGCAGCCGCTTCGTCAGCAAATGGGTGAAGCAGGGCAAGCTCGTCCTGCCTTTCGGCAGGCGCTACATGTGCACTCCCGCCGATTCGCGCGCGTACTTTCTCGTGCGCACGCCGCGCTCGGGCGCCCGCGCCGAGGTCGCGAAATTCGCCCAGTGGTTGCAGGAGCAGGCGCTTGCAGAAGACGCGGAGCTCGAGACTGCGGAAGCGCCGCGGGAATCGCACACCGTCGACGGAGTAAAGTAGCCCGATGACCGATCCGATCCGATACAGCGTCTCACCGGAGCAGCCCGAGGCGCACCTCTACCTTGTCACCTGCACCGTACCCGAGCCCGACCCTTCGGGACAGGAATTCGCGCTCCCGGCCTGGATCCCGGGCAGCTACATGATCCGCGAGTTCGCGCGCCACATCGTGTCGATCCGCGCCGAGAGCCGCGGCAAGCCGCTCGCGATCGAAAAGCTCGACAAGCACACCTGGCGCACGCAGCCCGCGGCCGGTCCGGTGACGGTGACCTGCGAGATCTACGCGCGGGACCTGTCGGTGCGCGGTGCCTATCTCGACACGCGCTACGCATTCTTCAACGGCGCGAACCTGTTCCTGCGGGCGCGGGGGCACGAGGGCACGCCTTGCGAGGTCCGGATCCTGAAGCCTCGCGGCGCGCGGTACCGCAACTGGATCGTCGCCACGGCGATGACTCGAAGCGCGGCGAAGGCCCACGGCTTCGGCGTCTACGCCGCGGCGGACTATGACGAGCTGATCGATCATCCTGTGGCGATGGGCGAGCTCGCCCTCGCGACATTCCGCGCGTGCGACGTGCCCCACGAGGTCGCGATCGCCGGTCGCCATCGCGCCGACATGCCGAGGCTCGCCGCCGATCTGAAGCGCCTGTGTGAGCACCACATAAAATTCTTCGGAGAACCGGCGCCGATGAAGCGCTACCTGTTCCTGGTGACCGCGCTCGGCGAGGGCTACGGGGGACTCGAGCACCGCGCGTCGACCGCACTGCTGTGCTCGCGCGACGATCTGCCGCGCCGCGGCGAGCGGCAGGTGGGCGAGCGCTACCGGACGTTCCTCGGGCTCGCGAGCCACGAGTATTTCCACACCTGGAACGTCAAGCGCATCAAGCCGGCGGCCTTCACGCCCTACGATCTCGACCGCGAGAGCTACACGACGCTGCTGTGGGCGTTCGAAGGCATGACCTCGTACTACGACGACCTGGCGCTGGTGCGCTGCGGACTGATCGGGCGCAAGGATTATCTCGAGCTGCTGGGCCGCGCGATCACCTCCTACCTGCGCGTGCCGGGGCGGCGC